>Ga0208790_1000729_pt1 | contig 15048 bp, 18 predicted proteins | sample 10_taG_FD_184083 | JGI IMG/M metagenome (GOLD analysis project Ga0208790, IMG submission 184083) | Marine viral communities from the Subarctic Pacific Ocean - 10_ETSP_OMZ_AT15264 metaG (SPAdes) (version 2) | ecosystem: Environmental > Aquatic > Marine > Oceanic | place: Pacific Ocean | collected... | reverse complement strand
TGCTAATTTGTTTACAATAGGTACTCATAAATCTGGAGGTATTCTTCAACTTCAATCAGATAATGGCACAGAACAAATGCGTATCGACTCATCAGGCAATGTCGGGATTGGCGACTCCACCCCAGATGCTCACCTTAAAGTGGAGAATACTTCAATTAACACCGATGCCAGATTTATAGGAATCTACACTAACCACACAAAGGACGATGGTGGTTCTGCTTCAAATGACGATTTTTATGGTATACGGTCAGATTTTGTATTTAATGATGGAGATGCTGCTCATGGAGTCCTTAATGGGATTAGTACGCTTGCTCATAATTCCAACAGCGCTGATTCGTATCAAATAAAAGGAATAAATGTCAAAGCCCAATTGAGCGGTACTTCAGATGTAGGGGATATCATGGGCTCGTATATATTGACAGATGTTGATTCTGGTACGGTGGATACAAGTGTATATGGGCAATATACTAAGATTGATGTTGATTCAGGCTGTTCGCTGGGCGACCATGTATGGGGTCACTTTATGACTTTGGATGTTGACCAAAACCCAACTGGTAATGTGTTTGGTCTGGATATACAAATAGGTGGTGGTGGTGTGTCTGCAACAGCAGATTATTTTCTCCGATTTTATGACCAAGAGAATAGCGATAATGTTGCTCAAATTACTGCTCTTGCGGGAGTAGCGACTTTCGATAGTGGTGATTTTGCTGGAGCACCTGACTATGCAGAGTATTTCGAATCCAAATCTGGTTCTGCAATAGCAATAGGTAAGACTGTAAAACTTGACGGTGATAAGATTGTAGCTTGTTCTGAAGGCGATACTCCGATTGGTGTAGTAAGACCTAAATGGTCATCTTCTGTTGTTTGTGGTGCAGCTCCTTTAAGGTGGGCTGGTAAATATATGAAAGACGATTATGATGAAGTCCAGATGGAAGATTATACACAAATAAAATGGACTGAAGAAGTCGATTTTGATGAATATATAAAGCGTGGCAAATCAGAAGAAGAACAACGGCAGTATTCAAAGGTTGAAGGTAGTAAAGCTATTGAAGCAGTAGAAGCTGTTGAGGCTCAAGATGCAGTTTATGAAACTGTGGTGGTTCAGGAAGCTGTTGAAGAAGTCTTATGGTCTGAAGAAGATGAATTACCAGAAGGCGTAGAAGCCGGTGACGTGAAAACAGAAGCACAGGAAGAAGAAACTGAAGAACAGTTGGTATCTGAAGCGGTACAGGCTGTCGAAGGTGTCGAAGGTGTTGATGAAGTCCCAGATACTTACTTTAGGGAACATAAGTATCATTCTGATAGAATACCTGAAGGAATAACTGCTCCAGATGATGTAGAAGTTCTTACGCCGAACCACCAGCGTAAAAAGCTCAATCCAGATTATGATGAATCACAGGATTATGTAAAACGTGCAGACAGAGAGGAATGGTGTTTAATTGGATTACTTGGACAAATTCCAATCACCAAAGGACAGCCAACAGGAAATTGGATTAAAATGAAAGACGTTTCTGATACAGTAGAAATGTACTTTGTAAAATAATGAATAACCTACAATCCTACAATCCTACACAAGTGAGTAAAATACTACTCGCATGAGTAAAATACTACGCATATGCTAAAAGCAATAGGATACTTCGCCATTGGTCTATTCGCAGGGCTAACAGTCGCTGAATTGATGAAGGATGCAAAGCCTATAGAAAAGATAACTATCTATGATGGGTATATAGTGCGGTACGATTATCCTCACTATTACAGATACGGATATGATTATTATTACAGACCTTTAGAAGTTCGCCAGTATCGTCAATATACGCCAGTTAGAGGTGGCAGTAGAGGTGGCAGTAGTGGTGGCGGTGAAGGGGGTAGTGGGACTACCCACACAGGAACTGTGAGAAAAGATATATCTGATAGAAAGAAAACTTGGGGAAATAAGTATTGATGATAGAATTTGCAATCATCCTTTTTTGGACTGGCCTTTTGATAGGGCCGATTGCATTAATCGCTAACTATTATGATAACCGTAAACAACAGGAGTTAAAATGGCTAAAAAAGAAAAAGAACAAGTCATCACAGTTGATGAAAAAGAATATAAAGTGGCAGACTTAACAGAAGAACAAATTGCTATGGTAAACCACATCGGTGATTTGACCCGGAAAATTGAAACAAGTACGTTCAATCTTCAGCAGTTGAACTTTGGCAAAAGCGCATTCGTTGATGCTTTAAAAGTCAGCTTGGGAGAATAACATACTACGCAAATGAGAACTAAATGAATTATGAAATGCTAACTGAACTGAGTGCAACGGCATTAGTCTTTGTACTGCTCTATATGTTGTTCAAATATCTCACGAAAGATTTAAGTGGAGAACTGAAGACTCAGTATGACATTATTGTCAAATTGATAGACAAGGTGAATGAATTAAAAAGCACAATAGACTCGAAATGGAAGACATGAACAGAGCGCAAGTAGACGATTGGAGGAATGGCGTGGAATCAAGATTGGAAGAACTGACGGTTATGAGTGCTAAACAAAATTCAGATATTCACTATATCAAAGACTCAGTTGATGAGATAAAAAATTTAGTGAAAGAACAAAATGGGCGAGTTAGAGTAAATGAATCAGCTATTGCAAGGATACAGGGAGTGGGTGGAATGATTGCCATTGTGTTCTCTGGATTTATTGGATGGCTATTTAAGTTAAGAGGTTGACATGAACGATTGGTTTAACTGGACAAATTTCTTTTACCTGGCGGGATTAATCTTGGCCGGGGGTGCGACGTTTGTGGGTATGAAATACAAGAAATTAGTCAATGAAATGAAAGAGGTTTTCAAGGTACTTCAAGAAGCGTATGAAGATGGAAAATTGGATAAAGACGAGCAGAAGAAGATCATGAAAGAAATCCTCGATGTGTTCGCTGCTCTATTAAAGATTGCATGGAAATAAATGCCGAAGTTCGGACAAAGATCAATGCGCCGGTTAAAGGGCGTGGATGCAAGGTTAGTCTCGGTTCTCAAGGGAGTGGTGAAGGATTACGATATAACCATTTTAGAGGGGATGCGGACCAAAGACCGCCAGAAGGAACTCATGGCCAAAGGAGCATCCAAAACCATGAAGTCGAAGCATATAGAGGGCAAGGCAGTTGATTGCGCCCCCTATCCACTACCAAATTGGGAAGATGTGAATGAATTTATCTTTATGGCAGGGCGAATTTGTCAGGAAGCTGACCGGTTGGGTGTGCCGATACGATGGGGTGGTGATTGGGATCGGGATGATCGAACCTCGGATAATAAATTTAATGATTACGTCCATTTTGAGGTATATGATAAATGAATCTCGGTGAATCAATACAAAAGATTAAAGATAAGGCTGAATATATTGATCTCGTGGTTTTGTACGAGAATCCCGAAACCTATTATAATGAGATTGTTGAAATCATCCACATCATCAAGAACATGGATGAACCAACGCGAATTAATTTTCAAGATTTAAAAAATAAGGCACATCAAGCATGAGTAGCTACGACACCTATTATAACAATTTAACAACCGATTTGGATAACATTGTTGATCTGCAAGGATACGACAGCAAGAAACTTATTACCAACTGGCAAACGCATTCGTCCAATCTATATCGAGCCGAAAGCGGCTATGTCTCAATGCTTTTTAAAGAAGGCAAAGAACTGGGTGCGGCTCAATCTGGGACGGGAGACTTAAATGTCAATGATGAATGGACATTTGTGTCGGCAGATAATTTAGTTTACTATTACAACGATACCACTTCACCTAACGATATGATGATGGAAGCGGGTGAAGATTTTGTGGATCTAAAAACAAGAGTCGCCCAGGAACAGGCTGAACGAATTAGAAGTTACGTTGGAAGGCCGATTCTACCACGTAAAGGCGTGGGGACTGACTCCGCATCTTCAAGAAACTGGGATTGGTTAATTATAAATGCTAACGCCACGCTGACTTGTGCGGCATTGGTTAAGGTTAAGGATGCAGAGTTCGGAGCAGAACTTGAGAAAAGAATTATAGATCCAGAAACAGGATTGGGAACTCTTGACCTATTGAAAGCCGGTCAATATCACCTATGGAATGAGTCAGAATTTCAAAGGATACAAGTGCGGGATGTTTCTTTGAATGGTTCAACAACCTCGGCGATAGTGGATGTAAAGGGAAGCCCAACGGTTGAATGGGATATACTTAAAGTCCAGATACAAACAGGCGGGACACTTTCAAGCGGTTCGGCTTCATCTGTTACTTTTTCAACGTGGGGAAAAAACGATACAGGAATTAAAATAGCACAGATAGCTAACGCAGACACGGTCACAGGCGGATGGAATTATATTGGACACGGGTGTTACGTGAGATGGTCCGCCGGAGTGCTGACGGCTTCAGATGAGTGGGAAATTGAGGTAAATGGCATGGCAGCAGAGAATGCCGTTATTAAAACGTCCAAATTGGTACGATAAATGGCTTATTCTACGAAAATCAAGAACACCTTCGACCAGATAAAAAGTGTCCTTACAGACCTACCTGGTGGCGTATTCATGTCACAAGACGATTTTACAGGAAATGAAGGAATCGTGGTTGAATTAGAATCATCATCATTGATTTCGTCTATGTCTGGTGCAAATACAAGGTCGTATGCGTTTGGGCTGACTCAATATTTCAAAGCCAACGGGACGAAAGAGCAAATAACAGAAGCATTGTCAAGGCGGATGGACAAGTTAGAATACACTTTGACTCAAGCGCAAAGCCGTACCGTAAGCGGCACATACTATTGGCACGATGGCCAAGTTGCAGACTCATCTATTGAAGAAACCGATGATGGGGAACTTGTTGGCAATTTAACATACGAACTATCTATAACGGAGATCGCATGAAATTGAAAAAAGGCGAATTTTTAGGATTTGAAAATAACTGTCACGGATTAAAACGGTGGCAAATTGAACAACTGAACGAAGGAATGGATGTCAAACTGGAAACCGTTCCCGAAAGCATAAAAGATAAATTCCAGAATAAATCAAACAAAGGGAGTAAAAAGTAATGGCAGCAAGCACAAATATATACTCGGCAAAAGATTACCGGGTTGCCATTGCCGAAGAATCAGCTATGGGGACGGCGATAACATCGCAAGGTTCTTTTAAGGAACTTCAGATAACTGAAGCACCGCAGCTTGATTGGGGCGGCGTAATAAGGGAAAGCGTAAAGCGTTCCAACAGTAAAAGAGTTAAGGACTATCGTGATGTGTATGTTGCGACTGCCGGGGGTAGCTATACAGTTACCGTGACCGGGGTATTAACAGATATAACGGTGGATCTATTAACGTATGGCGTAATGCAAGACCTCGTAAGTGAATCCGGGAGTGGGACTTATGCAAAGATATTTGAATGGGACGGAGATACAACGCAACCAGATTTCGGTGGTGATGCAGGTAAATATTTCACATTATTGTTGGCAAGTCCGGCAACTGGTGAGAGTATTGCATTAACCAGTTGTGTGATTCAAAGTCTCTCAATTAATGGTGATCCGGGCGCAAACGGCGGACGGCTTGGCTTTTCAGCTACGTTCTATTCGGGATACGCTCCAACCTACAATTCAACTGCAACCACTTCATCGTGGGTTTCTTCTGGAACAGATTATTATGTTTTCCAGAATGCAACGTCAAAAACTGTAAACAGTCAAGATGTAGTTGTGGGTAGTTTTTCATTAAACTGGGAAAACGGTGTGGCAAGAGTTGGATACGACTCAAGTGGTAATCCAGAAACATACGCAATGGGATTAGGTGATGGGTATGCTTTCACCGGTGAGATTTCAGCTAAATACGATGCCTACACAAAGGATTTAGTTGATGTCTGGCTAACGAACCCAACTGCCGGTTCTGCGGAACATAATGTCGTATTAGCCTGGGGAACTGCAACAAGCGATGGATACTTGAAATTTGATTGCAATGCAATCTATACAGGGAACGCTTTAGACTTCGGAAACGAAGCCGGTGTTTTTGTATCCCTACCGTTTGAAGGTGTAGATGATGGCACAAACGAAGCGATTGAAGTAACGATTGAAAATACAACGGATAGAAGTTGGTAATATGAAGGTTGAAACAGTTAAGGGCGAACTTATTGTTAATGACATAAAATATCGGAAACAACTCACACTCAAAGGACACTTCGCAGAGGTGTATAAAGGTGGCGTTGATAATGTCGATTTAGAAGATTTTTACGATCTTCTCGGGCATTGCGCTGAAATAGCCTTCTCCGATCCGGCGGACATTCTAAAGGAATATTCCGGAGACGAGGAAATCGGGTTGTTATCGGACATTTTATTCAAGTATGTAGGTCTTGATCCGCAGTCAAAAAAAAAGAAAAGCAATTAGCCTTTAGCGTATGGGCGTGGTTTTTTAATATGGAAACTGAACCAATCTTTGAGTTTCCGTATGAAGTCACGTCCCCTGTAACGAACAGAATGGCCACATTCAACAATGAGAAAGATGTATGGGATGAGATTATTAAAATATGTGAAGTGCCAACCCCAAGAACGGTTGGCCAAGAATTATATTTTCTTATCCCATTATTTGCGAATCCTTCCATTCTCGTCACAGATGAAACATTCGATTTAATAAATGAATATATGTATATAAACAATTTCAATATCCCGATGGCGAACAGTATAGATGAATGTGATGCGGAGAGATTGCGATTAATGACAATCGTACATAACGAATATTCAGCCTGCAAACAATACAAGGTGAAAAAAGATGACTAAAAATATCCTCTTAAAAATATCGCTAAAGGGAGCAAAGAAATCGGCACGCGGACTGACGAAGGTTGGTGGTGCAATCAAGGGCCTGTCAAAAATAAGCGGTGTTGCAGGAATTGCCGTCGCAGGCTTATCGGTCAAACTCGCAGGCGATTTCTCAAAATCTTTAGCTGAGGTTTCCACCTTGATGGGTCACTTGACCGAAAAAGAGATGAAAAATATGAGCAAGGAATTGCGCGTATTAAGTCAGACCTCCGGACTCGCTCTATCGTCATTATCAAAAGCGAAATATGATATTGTCTCCGCAGGGTTCGCATCCGCCGCTGAATCGGCTCAGGTATTAGCTGCATCAACAAAACTCGCGGTTGGTGGTGTTACTTCCGCCGCTGCCGCTGCCGATATAATTACAACCTCTTTAAATTCTTATAATTTATCTTCCAAAAAAGCGGAAGAAATTAGCGACTCGTTATTCACCACAGTTCGGTTAGGTAAAACGACAATGGATGAGCTTTCCCTTTCACTCGGGAATGTTCTCCCTGTTGCTAAAAGTGCAGGGCTTAGCTTTGACTCAGTTGGGGCGGCAATGGCTTCCCTTACTGCGAATGGGATAGATACAGCTGTATCAACGACCGCTTTAAGGGGTGCGATAATCGCTTTAACTGCTCCAACCGATGGCGCAAGAATTGCAATGGAAAAAGCGGGGATTGAAGCTAAAAGATTTGAAGACGGTACTTTTGATTTATTAGAAACCGTGAAGCAATTTGAGGGATTAAGTCCCGATTTGCTTCGTCAATATATCCCCGACATAAGGGCTACAATTGCAATATCTTCTTTGGCCAACAATATTGACGGACTGTCTGACAACTTGGATGCCTTCGCGGATAAGACAGACGCGACATCTAAATCCTTTAAAATAATGGCCGGCGAGTTTAATACGCAAATGGCTATGTTGCGAAACACGACCCAATCTATCATGATTGAAATTGGTGGTGTAATAATAGATGCTATTCTCCCTTCTATTACAGAAGCAAACGATGAACTTGCGAAATTAGGGGAAATTGGTTGGGATGTCGTTGCGCAGAGACTCTCTGAAAATATGGATTTTATTACAAACATTCTAACTCAATCTTTTGAAGTTATCGGTGCGAATATCGCTATCCTGGGTCAGGAAGCATGGATGGAATTACCGTTTTTTATGGGCGGACCAGATGATGCAGAAGCCATAGAAAATATCGAAAGATATAAAAGAGAGATCACGGATAGATTGGCAATCATTAAATTCGATATTGGTGTTTTGAAAAATGAAATAGGGGAACCGATAGATATCACCAACTGGTTCTCTCCGGAAGATTTGAAATTCGACAACGATGTAGAAATCTTCCCTGATAGTGTGGTTGAGAATATTGATGGCGTTATTGTGGCGGTGGATGATGCGGGGAAGGCTTTCAATAAAATGACAGGCGAACAGATAGCCATGTCGAAGGCAAAAGAAGATGCGCTGAAAAAAGAATTAAGACAAGCTGCCTTAGTCCAGGGTTCGGCTAAAGATGCGATGAAAGCAGTAGTGAGAGCAGAGTCAATGGAAGCGGTGGCCGGTTTAATTTCATCTATTCTAAAAAGTGTCCCCTTTCCCTTTAATCTTGTGGCTGCTGCCGGTGCAGGTGGATTAGCATCAAGTCTCATTGACAAAGGACTATCCCAATTCGCAAAAGGTGGGGATTTTGTAACAAGCGGTCCTCAAATGATAATGGTCGGTGACAATCCCGGCGGAAAAGAGAGAGTCCAAGTCACTCCTCTTGGATCTCCTAACGTGAACGGGCCACAGGGCGGAATCAATATCAATTTTAGCGGACCGATTACAAACGATGATTATGTGAGGGATTTTATTATTCCAGAAATAACAAAAGCGACAAGGCTGAATCTTGCATGAGCCTAACACTACCGACTAATTATTCTAATGCGTTGGCAAACCAATTCCGTGAAAACTTGCTCGTCCGTTTATATTACGATGCTTCCAATTACACAGCAATCGCATTATACGATCACACCGTTTCCTCGGTTGCTCATACCGGGTGTATTCTAAATAATCCATCATTCCGGGAGAATATTAAATTAGAAAAAGGGACGGCATCAAGTTCCAATATATCTTTAGACTGTGCTGATGCAACTTTTGGATCAGACAAACTTTCCGCGTTATTAATTAACGGTTCAAATACATACCTTACACGTAAGGTTGAAATCTATTCTATACTAAATGACTCAAGTAATATTGCTGATGCTGTTAAGATATACACCGGAAGACTGCAATCTGTCACAATGGACGATGCCCGAGTTAAATTAAATATAGTTGCACGACTCCCCTGGGATATGGTTGAACTCCCAAACACTAAATCCGACACAAATATATATGCCCCTATTGTTTATGGTGATTATACTGGTCACGGTCAAACTGATTTTATGACCGGCAAATCCTTATATCCTGCGCCAAAAACAAGTTCTTCCAATGGCAATGTATATTATCTTGCCGGGAAAAGCGAAACTACAGGCGTTGTAAATTTTTATGACAACAGAGCAGATATGTTTGTCTATCTGGAAAAAGATCAAACCGCAACGGCAACACGAGATAGCAAAGATGCTTTCGTAGTTAAAAACATATTCAATCGTACTTATAAATTCAGACCATTAGCAACTGCATCTGGAACTGGATTTACAAATCCGGGGAATGCCATTAACACAAGTGATGCTGACTATGCCAACCAAAACCATACGTCCTCTACAAATACATCATTAAGTTTAGAACTGCCAAGTATATCTGGCAAACTTGTGTCCGCATACTTATATATTAAAGCAGATATAATTTTAAATTCATTCACAGATACAACCGAGATTAAACTTACTGAAAGTTCTTTCGGTTCTGATACCACATTGATATCAAGAAGCAATGGTGATGGCACAGGAACAACAAGTTTAACAACCGGGACTTCAACAAATATTCTATCTGCAATTCAAAGCAATGGCAATCAACTCCCAGACAGTTTAATCCTTAAATTTACAAGTGCAACTTTAAATGCGGTTAATTCTGATTGCAAGATATATGACGCTTTCCTTGTTATAACCACATCAATAGATTCTACAAATGAGCCGGAAGCGGCTGCAAAAGCAGAGTCAGATGTTGAGTTTGTTTATTCTGGGAATGATGGGCTTCCATCAAACAGTTCGTGGAGTGGCGATTCAAATGCGCTAACAAAAGTACACGAGTTCCACCGGGATTGTTTACATCGTTATTTAGGAATAACGGATACCCCAACTAATTGGTCAGCATTAGATACAGCGAAGTCAAGTTGGACAGGGCGTTATTGGGAAACGGAACCGACATCAGTAAAAAAGATTTTAGAACAGTTACAATATGAGGGCGGATTTATCTTCTTATTTAGCCAGGAGACTCCAAAATATGTATTCATCCCTGACTCTATATCGGCAGACCATACTTTAACCAAAAGCGATATTACTAATTTAAAGATAGGACACACAGGGGTGGGTGACTTGGTGACGAAAATGGAGATCGGATACGATAGGCATCCGGCAGAAGATAAATATGAATCCTCATATACTTACACTTCGGGAGAGAGGTCAGACTATGATTTTGCGGCAAACGAGAATGTGGCTCAAATCGATTTGGATGCGTTGGTTGGTGCGGTTTCTGGGGGTTCTAATCGCAACGATTCCTTTGAAAAGTATTATGATTCAATAACGGGGAATTTAAAAACAATCGTGAGTTGTGACGTAGTTGATCCGACAATCGGCGGATTGATTGAAGTGGGTGATTTTGTTCAGTTCACCAATGGTAGTATGGACACAAAGCCTTTTGGCGATGCGTGGACAAGTAAAGATTTTATAATAACCTCTGTAACCCGCAAAGTCGGAGTTCAAGTGAAAATTAAATGTCGGGAGTGTTAAATGGCATATTTTGAAAGAGATACCGCAGACGGTGGATCGGCTTATTCTGGCACATTAGTCGATGGGACAAGTTCGGGAACATATATGGTGTTTGATGTTTCGCCAGATTTAGGTGTAGCGACAGGAAAAGATTTCTCAATTATTCAGTCTGAATCGTTTGGCGGGGATGAATTTACAGTTCAAAGACACACAGGAAAACGGACTTGGCAACTCAGTTTCAGCTTTGTTAGTTCTGCTTTTAAAACGAAACTTGAGAATTTCAGAAACACCGTTGGTGGTCCATATAGAAAATTCACTTACAATGATGGATCTACATCCTATTCTAATGTAAGAATGAGTGCTGATTCATTGCAATTTACAGAAGTGGCCCCAAGTGTTTATTCAACATCCATGCAAATTCGACAGGCAACAACAAGCTAATGGCATCTAATACATCAATCACCAATACAGCTATTTCCACCGGATACGTTCAGTTATTGCACGTTGGGGATGATAGTGGGATACACGCCACAACCAATCGAACAGTTTACGATGGCGATGGGACGGCGACTGCGTTATCAATATCAACCGCTAATGTAGGTGCTGCATCTGGGAAAACATTACTCCAGGGCGGAGTAGAAATAACTTCAACGGCTGCGGAGTTGAACATTCTTGATGGTGTGACATCAAGTACGGCAGAACTAAATATAATGGATGGAGTCACAAGCACAACAGCAGAACTTAACATAATGGATGGCGTTACTTCTACTGCGGCTGAGTTAAATATTCTTGACGGCGTGACCGCTACTGCAGCTGAATTAAATATTATAGATGGCGTTACTTCTACAACTGCTGAATTAAATATAATGGATGGTGTGACTTCCACAACCGCTGAATTAAACATTTTAGACGGTGTGACTTCCACCGCTGCCGAGTTGAATATATTAGACGGTGTTACTGCAAGTACCGCCGAAATTAATCAAGTGGATGGAATTACAGTCGTATCTACAACAGGGACACAAACATTAACAAATAAAACATTAACAAGTCCGACGGTTTCCGGACTTACATTATCTGATTCATCTATTATTTTTGAGGGGGCGACTGCGGATACTTATGAAACCACGCTGACTGTAGTTGATCCAACGGCAGACAGAACAATTACAATACAAAACGCATCTGATACTTTAGTTGGGCGCGATACAACCGACACTCTAACAAACAAGACTTTAACAAGCCCTGTATTAAATACAAGTGTGAGTGGGACGGCGATAAAAGATGAAGATACTATGACCTCGGATAGTAATTTACATCTTGCTACGCAACAATCAATCAAGGCGTATGTAGACAGCCAAGCAATATCCTTCGGTGGATTAAGTAATTCAGATGGGAATTTTATTGTAGGTAACGGATCGGCTTTTGTTGCTGAATCTGGTGCAACGGCTCGGACTTCATTGGGGCTTGGTTCACTTGCAACTGCCAGTACAATTAATAATGGTGATTGGTCTGGAACTGATTTGGCCGTTGGTAATGGGGGAACTGGGATTAGTGATACACCGGCGAATGGTACTTTATTAATTGGGAATGGAACGAATTACACCAATGCGACTTTATCTGCGGGGAGCAATGTGTCTATTTCTGTTGGATCTGGTTCCATCTCTATTGCATCATCTGACCAATATTCGGGAACGGTGACTTCCATTGCTACTTCCGGGGCAATATCTGGCGGGACGATTACTTCAACCGGTACGATAACCCATTCAACTGCCAACGGATATAAACATATTCCTGCGACTGGAAGTTCGGGCAAGTTTTTAGGATACGCATCGGCGGGGACTGCATCATGGCAATCGTTGCCCGAATATGATCCGGTTGGTGGCGTTCACACGGGGGCTGTGAAAACTACAGACACATATAGTGGTGGAAGTCCAAGTGATAATAATTTTTTATCCCATTTTTTAAGAAAAGATGGTGCTTTTGCCAGTCCGACTGCGGGCGTTGAAGTCAATAATTCTAACTGGAATGGGGATGATCTTGCCGTAGGGAATGGGGGTACTGGCTTATCCGATGCACCTACAGAAGGACAATTATTAATCGGCACAGATGCAGCAGGATATTCAACCGCCAATTTATCTGCCGGGAGCAATGTCACAATTACTAACGCATCTGGCAGTATCACAATCGCATCTACTGATACAGACACAAATACAAATCAACTAACCACTTTCACATTAACTGGTGATTCTGGTAGTAATCAAACGATAGCGCATGGAAATACATTAGATATAGCGGGCGGAACTGGAATATCTACTGTTGTTAGTGCGACTGATACAGTTACCGTTAGCCTAACCACTGGTCATTTGTCAAAATTAGCAGGGCAAACCAGTCCCACTGCAGATAGATTAGTAGGATGGGATAATAGTGCCACTGATAATGAGATGCAATTTATAACATTAGGTGATAATATCTCTATGTCTGGGACTACTGTAAATGTTGCTTTAGGAACTATAAATAATACTGATTGGTCTGGTGAAGATTTAGCTCCTGCGAATGGAGGAACGGGGGCATCCGATGTTCCTGCCGCTGGTAATTTATTAATTGGTAATGGAACCAATAATGACTATGAAGCGGCAGCCTTGACAGCAGGAAGTAATGTTACAATTACCAATGCGGATGCATCAATTACAATCGCATCTACCGACACGAACACAAATCAATTGACTACTTTTACATTAACTGGTGATTCTGGGACAAATCAAACAATAGCACAGGGGAATACATTAGATATAGAAGGTGGGACTGGTATATCAACTGTTGTAGGGGCGACGGATACAGTTACCGTTAGTGCTTCTGGCACATTGGCAGATATAGCATTATTGGGTGTTACAGATAGCAGTTTTATTGTAGGCGATGGCTCAAATTTTGTTTTAGAAAATGCAGCTACATCGAGGACTTCGTTGGGTTTGGGGAGTTTGGCTACTGCAAGTACGATAAATAATGGTGATTGGTCTGGAACTGACTTGGCAGTAGGCAACGGTGGAACTGGAATTAGCGACGCTCCTGCTAACGGTACAATGCTAATCGGAAGTGGAACTGCCTATGTGAACACAGCTTTAACCGAGGGAGACAATGTCACAATTACAGTCGGGGCCGGAAGCTGTACAATCGCATCTACCGACACAGATACAACTTATACTGCGGGGGACGGCTTAACATTAACAGGGACCGACTTCGATTTAGATGCGGGATTAACAACCGTTACATCTATTTATAATACATCGTTGAAAGTGGGGCGCGATTCTGGTGGTGATTGGGTTGATTTTGGGACTAATGACACTATTAAAGTTTATTTATCCAATGCAGAGGAGTTTCGATTTGCAAGTGGCGGGAGTTTTCATGCTGATGCTGATATTACGGCATATTCCACAACTGTCGCTTCAGACTTAAAGTTAAAAAAGAATATAAAGCCTATTAATTATGGCCTGAAAGAAGTCATGGAATTAAACCCGGTGCAATTTGATTGGAAGCGTGACGATAGGGGTCACGACATTGGGTTTGTTGCACAAGATGTTGAGTCTATAATTAGTGAAGTGGTAAAAGATAACGATGGAATCAGAGGGGAATTTAAGTCTGTTGATTATGCTCGTATCGTTGCGGTCTTGGTTAAGTCCATTCAAGAATTGAAAGCAGAATTAGATGGCATTCGGAACTCCCTCTGATCAAAAGTTTTCAGACCTTTCAACAATTACGGGTTCTGGAAGCACAGTCACAGGAATAGATTTAGTTGGCGATTGTGCGGGAAATCCCGGTTCGCCTTCTGATATATCATTGTGGGATGATTTTAAAGCCGCCGGGACCATAAGTTGTTCACCAAGTTCTGGGTCATCAACTGAAGGTGAAGACTTTGACGTTAAAATAGTCCCTTCAACTAAAGGCACATACTGGGATTCAAGGATTGGATTGCTCGCTTCAAATAGCAGTCGTGGATTCAATTTCTCAGCAGCACAAACCACAGGAACAGATTCATCGGTTTCATCTTCATCTTCACCCAGGGGCGACACTAAAAGATATGTCTTTGATATTGGCAATAGTGAGACGCATCCAATTCCTAAGATAACTGTTACTGCTCAAATTCTTGAAACAGGGGGAAATAAGATTGGGGAATGGTGCGGCGGTGATTCTAATTCTACGACTTGCGTTGTAACACTTGAGGAGGCATTCGATTGATATTTTACCCTGATACCGTTGCCTTAACTACCCCAGATCAGGGGATCATTTCAGCATCGCTTGAAATTGAATTTGATGAAGCGTCAGATATTTTTTCTTTAGAATCTCGAAAATTCTCTGGAA
>Ga0208790_1000726_pt1 | contig 15066 bp, 25 predicted proteins | sample 10_taG_FD_184083 | JGI IMG/M metagenome (GOLD analysis project Ga0208790, IMG submission 184083) | Marine viral communities from the Subarctic Pacific Ocean - 10_ETSP_OMZ_AT15264 metaG (SPAdes) (version 2) | ecosystem: Environmental > Aquatic > Marine > Oceanic | place: Pacific Ocean | collected... | reverse complement strand
TATCCATTTACCGAGATTAGGAGTTTTATATCCCCCTTTTTTCCTTACCATTTCATAAGTGTTGCCTTCTGTATCAACAGCAGTATCAACACTATGTAACTTTAACATTTCCATCTTACTGTTTCTCCTTGTTATCTATTTTAAAATTTGCTTGAGCAGATATATATTGTCCATCACTGAAATAAGTGCTGAAGTTGCCCATATGTTTTAAATTGTTTCCTTGACAGGCTGTATATACTTCAAAAGCCTGATGTTCAAAGTCAAAGTCTATTTCTTTGTCTGTACCAGCCTTTGCAAATTCTTTTTTAAGTATATCTTTATTTACTTTCAGCCAATTACCAAAATGTTGTGGATTGTATCTCATTTACTGTTTCTCCTTGTTATCTAAAATTGTATGGTGTACTGATTTCATACATATACACCCACATTGTTAATCTCATCAGGTCATAGTTATCAAGTTCATCAAACCATTCAACAACAGTATCTTCTATATTATTCATTGGTTCGTGATGCAATAATGCCCTGTAACCATTACCTTGTCTTTCCAGTTCATAGAACCAGCCTTCTTCATCAATAGCTACCTCTACACTTCTTAACATTATTACCTTTGGGCAGTTGCTTTTCAGCACATATTCTTTTGCCATCTTACTGTTTCTCCTTATTTGTTGAAATATCCCATTTCTTTTATTTCACTATGGCAAGTCCTACAGAATCTCGCTTCTCTCTTGTAGTGGTCTTTATCAGTCCATATCATGAGATTCGCACCAGCAAACTCTATTTCCTTTGAACAGCCAAAGCAATTAGTTTTCTTTGGTGTAAGCATTACCTTTATTCTTCCATCAGGGAGTTCGTCTTTCTCTACATTATACTTATGTATAAGGTAGTCAATTCCCTTTAGGTCATCAGTTGATACTTTCATACCTTTTCCTTTTCCTTTAAATTTAATCAGCGAAATATATATATTAATAATAACAAAAAACCCTCCACCGAAATTAATCAGTGAAGGGCTTTAATAAGGGGCTATTGTTTCGCCTCTTTTACTTTTTCTTTTCAATATACTCTATATAATGTTTAGTAATACCATTAATATAGGTTGCTATTGTTCCAACTTGAAAAGCCGTATCCAATGAGGCTTTATCTTTTCCATTTGTCAATTCTACATCTTCAACGGGTATCAATATTACATCCCCTTTCAAAGTTTTCAATTCAACACTTGAAACGCCATCTTTTTCAACTTGTTTGAATACGTTGGTTTGTTCCATATCCTTTTTATAGTACTTTGCGTACTTAGGATGTTTTACTATCGCTTCTTTAATGGTATCAACAAAGAACTTATTTAATTCCTTTTCAATGGTTAAAGATGCACCAACTTTTACCACTTTATCAGTGGGTTTTATATTAAGTTTAGTTAATAAACTCATATTATTATTACTCCTTTTGTTATTATTAGAATTGCGTAGAGTTATTACTACGTCTTTTTTATTTCGCTATGTCAAAGAACTTCTCACTTCCGTATATTATCGCCTTGTAAGATATTGAAAGATATAACCAATATAATTAGTATGCAAGTATTATTAATAATAAAAGATAATGTTATAATATATGCTATAAAGTATTATATATTTATGCGTCGGCAATAATGCCACATTAATAATAATAGGAGTTAATAATAACATGGAAATGACACGTAAAGAACATTTAAGTCTTCAAGATATAATCAATGCTATTGAGGAGTATATACAAAGAGTTACTAAACGTAATGCATTGCAATTAGATAGTGCATTGGGTAGCCTTGAAGCCTTAGAAGGTGACCTCTCATCTATAATAAATGATGTTAAAGAATGTATTGAGGGTAGAGTATAAGAAGTATATTATATATATACTATCTATAAGAACGCCTCCGTTATTAGGGGGCGTTTCTTTTACCAAAATATTTATAAAATTAAATGTTTATCATGATAAACCTCAATTTCAACCTAATATGCACCCCACAACGGAACTTCGAGGGGGTGGGTATACGTAAAAAAACCCTCACACTCATTCTAATATATATTTTTGTATTTTACAACCAAATCCTATAAATACCCTTGTATTATGCAAGTACCATAATCCAATAAGTTAAAAAAATTTTAGAATTTTGGTTTTTAAAACAGGGTATAATTTTCTTTTTCTTTACTATATTATTATATAGTTTCTTTTTTATCTATTGATACAACTTCTATATATATACTTATAGATTATAGTTATCTATAGATATTCTTCTATATATATAGAGAGGAGAATCTCCCATTTGCAAAATAGATTGGAAATGTTATATATTATCATATGGATTTTTTAGAAATAAAAGGTAAAGAGCACTATCTATACGATAATGAACAAGAGTTTAGGGCATTAGGACAACAAATGCCCCTTAGACATTATTGGAGAGATGGGACTGAAGGTGAGTGGGTTAAAACTGATGATGATTATATATGTCAAATCCTCCGAAAAATAAAAATCGGCAAAAAAGACTGTGTTAGAACGGTGTGTGGAACATTTGACATCAACAATAAGTATTCAATGAAAGGCGAGGATGGAATCGCTGATAATATTTATTCATTTTCAGGGAAGAAAGTCGATGGATTTTCTGATAGACCCACCAAGGGGCAATTTCTATTCGCACAATACGTTGCACAAGGCGTTGATGTGATTGATGCCTACAAAAAAGCATATCCAAAAGCCAAGAGTGAGCTTGGGATACAACATCAAGTCAATAAACTTCTAAAAGTGGAGCATGTAAAGAAGATGATTAAGGACGAAATACAAAAATGTTTGAATGAGGAGGGAGTAACAGCCGAGTGGATTATTGGTCGCTACAAGACCATAGCTGATTTGGCTGAACGTGACTCTGATAAGCTCCGTTCACTTGAATCCCTCACAAAGATTGCTGGAATGTTTGAAACAAACGACACAAAGACAGAGCAATTGACTGTTTTCGCTGGATTTACACCCGAACAACTGGAGGAAGTGAAAAATGGGAAAAGTACGCCCCTCGTACACGCAACAAGAGAAGAGTCCGAAGAGTAAAGTGGATTTATGCCCAATGTGTGATAAATCCTTATATTTAAACGATGAATATACTCAACGAGTAGGACTATTGGACGAAGATGACTATTGTTGTGGATGGATGTGCCCTCATTGTGATGGAATGTTTGATACTGATAATAATTTAACTGGAATCAATGGGTTGGATGAAATGGGAGAAGCGTAGATGCCGAGATTTGGTAGTAAATCTAAAGAGAGATTAGCTACCTGTGACCCAATACTACAGGAAGTTTTTAATGAAGTAATAAAATATATCGATTGCTCTGTATTGGAGGGCACTCGTAGTGAAGCAACGCAGAATAAGTATTATGACGAAGGAAAAAGCAAGTTTCGTTTCCCTGGCAGTAAGCATAATTCTCTGCCTAGCCGTGCTGTTGATGTCACTCCTTACCCCGTGGACTGGGATGACAGAGAGCGTCAAACTCTTTTTGCAGGGTTTGTGCTTGGGTTGGCTCGTGGGATGGGTTATACTCTACGGTGGGGAGGGGACTGGGATTTAGACTGGGAAGTGAACGATAATAAATTTGATGATTTTCCTCATTTCGAGGTAAGAGAGTAGCTCAATGGGGACGTGATACTTGGCATATTAATGTTTACGTCTCTAAACTTATTTGATGCATATAATGATGATAAAATTCCAAATTGCCCAATTTACTGTGGTATCGAGCATATCCATAAAGGAGAAAGTATGAATAATAGAATGGAATACGATAAAGGTGATGTTTATGATATTTTTGAAGAAAAGAGTAAGCCTTTTGATACTGCTATAGCAAGTCTTGAAGAAGCTGGGCTTGGAGAAAACTTCTTACAATCTCTTGTAATGGGTTCTGTTGGGGGAGGAATAAAAATTAATAGTCTCTCAGATGCATTTAAGCTAGCTGATAAATTTAAAGGTTTAGTTAATATTCCTCCATATTTACGTTCTCCTTGGGTAAAATCTAAAGGATTCCGTAAAGTTGGTATAGGCAAAGGGAAGGCAACTCCAAATGACCCTTTATTTGAAGCATTAAAGAAATTGGATAAAACAGGTGAAAAAATCCCCTCAAGTAGAACTTTAGACTTTTTATTAGATAAATAATTGGCAAACTTAAACCTACATGGAGACGTATCAAAGAATGAGGAAATACTTCACATGGCGTATAGTGACCTCATCGTCTTTGGTAAAATGTTCTCCCCTCAAGACTTCCTTGCTTCAGCAACGCCACAATTTCATAATGAAGTAGGGAAGCTTCTTCTTGACAAGGATATACGGCAACTTGGACTCGTATTGCCACGAGACCATGCAAAATCTACGTTGGCTTCCACGGCAGTACTCCATAGGTTGCTATTTGCAACAAAAGAGAACCCTGAGTTTATTGCATGGATTGGCGAAGCACAAGACCAAGCCATAGATAATCTCGGTTGGATGATGAATCATATATACTCCAATCCCTCAATTCACTATTATTTTGGTGATTTGCAAGGTACGAAGTGGACAAAGAATGAATTTACGCTTACAAATGGATGTAGGATAATTGGCAAGGGAACATCTCAACGTCTTCGGGGTAAAAAGCAAAATTCTACAAGATATACTGGAATGGTGCTCGATGACTTTGAATCAGAGTTAAATACCAAAACTCCTGAAGCAAGACAGCAAATTAAGAATTGGGTAACAGCAGCAGTATATCCAGCCATTGATTTTGATAAAAATGGCTTTCTATGGTGTAATGGAACGATTGTCCATTATGACTCATTTTTAAACAACCTTGTCCGTGATTCTGTAGCTGCAGAGAAAAATGGTGAAGAGTTCTCATGGGATATACTTACATACAAGGCAATTAACTCTGATGGCACTCCATTATGGGCATCACGTTATCCTCTTAAAAAATTAGAAGAAAAGAAACAATTCTATATAGATTCGGGAACTCCTGCTAAATTCTATCAAGAATATATGAATCAAGCAAAATCACCCGAAGATGAAATATTTACCGAAGGAGATATTACGGATGGTCTATATAAAGGACATTGCAAGTTTAATGAAGAAGCTCAAAGTTGGTATATCCAATTTGATGACGATAGTAAAGAGTTTGTCAATATTTACATTGGTGTTGACCCAGCTTCAACGCTTGGGATACGTAATGACTTTAGTGTTATTATGGTTATTGGCGTTACTAAAGACTTTGATTACTATGTTATTGAATATTGGCGTAAAAGAGTCTTGCCAATGGACTGTGCAGATGAGATATTTAAAATCGTTAAACGATACTCGCCAGTCAAAAGAGTAAATATTGAAACAATTGCATATCAGGAAATGCTTAGAGATTATGTACAAAAACAAAGTAAAATACGAGGAATGTTCATTCCTGGTATAAATAAAGGAATTAAAGGGTACGGCAACCAAAAGAAGAAGGATAGACTCTTTGAAGGGCTTCAACCCAAGTTTAGACAGGGAGCTGTACATTTGAGAAAAGATATGCATGAATTTATGGGGGAACTTTTAGACTTTCCGAAGGGTTCTCATGATGATTGTATTGATGCATTTTGGCTGTCGACTCAGTTCGCTAAAGGCAATAAATCGGCTGGCAAAGCTAATATTAAAGGCAAAAAAGGAAATGATTACAGAAACCCAACTAAAAAGGCATACGATTGGCTTACAGGTGCAAGACGATAAATTTGCATTGTACAACTAAGCTATAGTATATTTACCCCTATGATTCAAGAAGATATTCGAGTAACAGAAATAAAAGAGCTTTGGAGACGTTGGTCTGATGCAAGAAAAGATTGGGATGTTCAAGCCCGTGAAGACATAGATTTCTATTTAGGGAATCACTGGTCTGAGGCTCAAGTAAATGAACTTGATGAACGAAATCAATCCTCTCTAGCATTAGACAGACTCTATTCTGCTGTTGAGCAGTTTAAAGCTATTATTACTTCTAAGCCACCAAAATTCTCTGCTGCAGGTAGAGAAGATTCTGATGCAAGGATGGCTAATGTATGGAAGGGAATCTTAGAATATGTTTGGGATATCTCAGATGGAGATGAAACTTTCAAGCAAACTATTCATGATTATGCCGTTACAGGACTTGGTTATTTTTATAGCTATATAGACTCTGAGGCTGATTATGGTCGAGGTGAAGTTAAATTTACCTATGTTGACCCATTCCGTGTTGTAGTTGACCCTAATTCTCGAAGTCGTTGGTTTGATGACTCTTCTGGAATGATGTTATCTACAATCATGACAAAGATGCAATTGAAAGACTTATACCCACAATTATCTGAAGAAGATGAAGAAGGTAAGTCCTTAATTGATGAGCTTGAATCAAATTCTTATCTTGATGATGATTATCCAAGTTCAACTCAACCTCAAGAAAAAACAAGATTTACTCCCGATATTGTTAAAGACAAAGATTTAGGGGAAGGTTCAGAGAAGTATAGATTAATTGAGTCATTCTCAAAGATTAAAGTTCCTTATTATCGTGTTATTGATATGCAATCTGGAGATGAACAAATTCTTGATGACGAAAAACTGCAAGCATTACTTCAAGATGAACGTATGCAATTAGCAGTTGAGAAGGGTATGATTGACATTGCTCAAGTATTACAAACTAGAATTAAACTAACTTGTATTATTGGGCAAATTGTTTTATACGAAAGAGTACTGGATACTGATGTTTACCCTATCGTGCCAGTACCAAATATATGGACTAATACTCCTTATCCAATGAGTGATGTTCGTAAGAACAAGGATTCTCAAATATACTTGAATAAGGTATTATCTTTGATTACATCTCATGCACAAGCATCGGCAGGACTAAAATTACTTGTTCCCGAAGGTTCGGTTGATAATATAGAACAATTAGAAAAAGATTGGGCAAATCCTAATGCAACGATTGAATATGACCCATCTTTAGGTGAACCTCATTTCCCTGCCCCTCAACCACTTGCAAGTTCAATTCTTCAATTACCTGCAATGATTGAGAAATATATTGACTTGAATATGGGTATATTTGAGATGATGCAAGGAAATAGTGAAGTAGCTCCAAAAACATCATCAGCAACAATGATGCTTGAAGATTTCGGACAAAGGCGTTCAAAATCTAAATTACGTGATATTGAGGGTTCATTGAAAAGACTTGGACGAGTTATATACAATCTTGCCAAATCGCATTATAATTTCAAGAAAACATTTAGAATTGTACAACCCAATAATGATTTGAACGAATATACAATCAATAAACGATTATATGATGATAAGACTATGGAACTTCAATCAATTGAAAATGATGTATCCGTTGGTCAATTTGATATTCGTGTTATTGGTAATTCTACTATGCCATCAAATAAATGGGGTGAATGGAATATTTATATGGAAGCATATCAAGCAGGGTTGATTGATAAAGTTGAAGCACTCAAGAAGACCGATATCTTTGATAAAGCAGGTGTATTACAAAGAACTGATATGATTGCACAATTACAACAACAATTAGAAGGTGCTCAAAAGCAAATTAAAAAATTATCTGGTGACTTACAAACTAGAGACCGAGAAGCAGTACATCTCCGTAAAGCTGCTGAGGTCGAGAAGTTTAAGGGACGACTTAAAGAAACAGAGTCATCAAGCAAAGCAGACCAAAAATTACAAGTCGGAAGACTTTCAAACGCTGTTAAACTCGAATCCGAGAAATTACGTTTAGCCACAGAGGCAGAGAAACGTAGTCAGACTCAAAAGGGTAAGAGAGATAGTAAATAAGGAGATAAGTAAAATGGACGCAAATGAATTAGGAAATCAGGTACAAGATGAACTTGGTCAAGCCGAAGAATTTGTAGGGCAAGATGAAGGACAAGCACACGAGGAGACTCCTGTCGATTGGGAACAACAAGCAAAGTTTTTTCAATCTGAGAAGGATAAGCTCTATAGTGAAAATCAGACACTAAAGCAATATGAAGAAGTTGGCAAATTCTTGGAATCACGACCTGACGTCATTGAGCAACTCAAAGGCGCAGTGAACGGTCAACCAGATGCTACTCCACAAGTTGCTCTTAAGCCTGATGAGTTTGACCCATGGGAAGCCTATAATGACCCGACATCTGCATCTTATAAATTTAGGATGCAAGAAATGCAGCAAACCGTTAATGGTGCAGTTCAAGAAGCTACTCAAGGTATTCGTCAAGAAAGTGGAAGAGCTAATTTAAATGCTCAACTTAAAGCAAAAGGAATGAATGATGAACAAGTTCAATCATTTTTTGATTTTGCAGACAAACACCCATCTGAGTATGGATTGGATAACGTAATCAAAATGTGGCAAGCTGTTCAAGGTGCTCCAGCAAGAGAAGAACAAGGAAGTCCACTTGACCAAGTACGTAATGTACAAAGTCAACCTCAGCAAGTCGGTGGTATTTTGCAAGGTGAAAAGCCTCAAATGCCAAAGTCTGATGCTGATGCAATGTGGGATTCAATTGTTAATGCTGGGGGACGTTCAAATGTTTTAAAATAAATAAAGGAGAAATGTAATGGCAAATTACAATAGTGGTGTAGTAAATGTCGCAACTCCTGGGTCGGGAACAGCTTTAAGCTTATCTCAAGGTACAAGACGATTATATGATTTTAGCGATAGAATCGCTGACCTAACCCCAGAAGAGTCCCCATTTTTTACATACTTATCAAAAGTAGGAAAAGTGCCAACAACAGACCCTCAATTTCGATTCCTAGAAGACCGAACCAAGATGGCTTATACTGACAGAAGTTTTGTGATTAGTACAAACCTTGCAGCAGTAAGTGAAGGTGCTACAGTTTCAGCAACTTTATCAGCAGCTCAATCTTGGCTTATCAAAGGAATGGTTATATCTGTTGAGTCTATAGTTGGAACTGATGATAATGGAATTAATCATGCAAATGCAGTAATCACAGCAGTTAATTCATCAACATCCATTGATATTAAATGGTTAACTAACCCAGGTACAGATGCTGACCCAGGAGCTTCAGCTAAGGCAACAGTTATTGGAACAGCATATAAAGAAGGTTCTGGTTCACCAGATGTATGGTCTCAAGAACTTGACCACGATTATGGTTATACCCAAATTTTTAAGACAGCTTGTGAAATGAGCAATACTGCTCGTGCAACTGTTTATAAAGGGTATGCTGATGAATGGCAACGTATTTGGAATCTTAAATTACGTGAACATAAAGTTGATATTGAACGTGCAATGTTATTTGGTCAACGTGCATCTTCTGGTGGTGTAAACTATACAGAAGGCATTACAGGACATATTGTCCAAAATGGTCAAACTAATTATGCTGCTGATGGTACTCAACTTTCATATAATGAAGGATATTCTTATATGAAATCAGTTGGTGCTGGCTCATTGACTTATGATAATCTTTTAAAAGATTTCGAAGTAGTGTTTGACCCAGCAAGAGGTGGAAATACAAGTAAATTAGCATTATGCTCATTGCCTGTTATTTCATTGTTCAATAAACTTGGAGATGGAGCTGGCTTTATTGGCGATTCTATCCCAGGTTCATCAACACAGTCATCAAGATATAATTTCCAATCTAGTAGTGGCTCATTTGGGCATAAGATTATGAAGGTTGAAACTGTTCATGGTGATTTATCTCTTGTTCGTGAGCCATTGTTTAGAGGAATGTTTGGTGAGTATATGTGTATGGTTGATTTAGACCATGTATCATATCGTCCTCTTGTCGGTAATGGTGTTAATCGAGACACTTCAATTACAACGAATGTGCAACAAGCTGATGAAGATTTACGTAAAGACTTGATTTTAACAGAAGCAGGTCTTGAAATTTCTCTTCCAGAAACACATGCGTTGTTTAACTTTGAGGAGGCATTATAATGAGAAGTGATTTTCTAAATAATAATAGTAGTGCCAGCGATAGAGGTCTTAACGCTAAGTTTGAGGTTATTTCAGCAGCAAGAACATTAGATTCTAATGATTCTGGAAAAGTGTTTGGAATAAATCAAGCTAGTGCATATGAGATTACTCTACCTCTAGTTAGTGCAGTTGACCAAGGATGGAATGTTAAGTTCATATTGACTACTGTTGCAGCATATGCGGTAACAATAGCTAATAACACAGCTGAAGATACTATAGTTGGATATACTTCTGGTGGGGATGGAGGAGCTGGTTCTTCTACAGACTCAACAGCCGTTGATGAAATAGTATTTATAAGTGGTGCTCAACTTGGCGATTGTGTTGAAATCTTTTGTGATGGTACATATTTCCTTACAAGAGCTACAGCACATGATGTTGCACATATTACTATATCGTAATAATCCTAACGGATAACAGTAATTGGGAACTGGGGAGAGGTCGTATAAAGGGTCTCTCCCAAATCCCTTATTAAAAAGGAGAATATATGTTTGGAAATAAAAATTTTAAAAAATATCCAATGGGTGGTGCTCTTGAGGGTGGTTCTCATGCTCAAGGTGGGATACCGATTGAAGCTGAAGGCGGAGAGTTCATCATAAAGAAAGACTCTGTAAACCCAGCAACATTATCAATGATTGAATATATTAACGAGCACGGTGATTTACCAATGACTGATGCAAGAGATAGAAGTGAGATAATATAATATTTTGTAATGGGACATAAGCGTAACGAATACGAAAAGAAAAAAGAGTCCAAGAAGTATAAAAAGAAAACCAAGGGGAAGAAAAATGGCAAGAACGTACTTTTGTAATTGTGGAGGAAAAGTTGAAGAAGGTGAAGACATGACCTGTGAATGTGGATATGTTTTTGGCAATAAGCCCTTCAAAACAAGCAATCATGTAAATATGCGTACCACTTGGTCTGGTCAAACACAAGTTGAATTTTCACAACAGTCAATGCAAGAATCTGTTGAAGGCATGGGAGGTGAGTGGTAGATGGCTTGGGATTTTGGAGCAGAAATAAGTGCCTTAAGTGGATTTAATGCAGATTATAATGTTGACATTTCTACTGGAGAAACATATAGGGCTCATGCTAATCAATGGCTTACTGAAGGAGCAAAGGAAATAATAAATCAACTTCCTTCTAATCTAAAAGAAAAATGTATGACGGAAACTACATTAAATAATTCTTCTCCAACTATGGATTTAGATGGAGTTGGAAAGATTTTATATGTTTCACGTCTTTCTGCTAATTCTGGAGGATATAGGGTTTCGTGTAGAGAAGTGCCATCAATACATGCAGGGCTAACATCAGATTCATCAAATTTACTCTATTATGGAACAGTTACTGACCCTGTTTATTGGATTCAAAGTACAAGTGATGCTGCAATATTGAATGTATATCCTACTCCTGAAGCAACACAAACTGCAAGAGTGTATCATATTGGATATCCAACAGTAACTTATGATAATATAATTATTCCAAACTTTCCAGATGAAGCTGAACATTTTGTAGTATTATATGCAGCAATCAAGGCAACTGAATATATGATGCTATCAGAGGAAGACCAAGAAGTATATGCCCCACAACTTGCAACATTAAAACAAGATTATGTACAAGGGCTTGCAACTCTTAAGGGAGGGCAACAAGGATGAAAGTAAAAGAATTAATTCAACAAGTTGAGCATTTAATGGGTCGTCAACCTGAAGGTTATATGGTTCGTTTAATAAATGATGGCTTGCTTGATATAGCTTCAAAGAAAAAAGAATATACTGTATCGGCAGTAACAGCCTTAGAAAAGAATAAAAGATGGTATACACTTGACGAGCAAGTTATTGATATTACAAAAGTAGAAGTATTGGATACAAATAGTCGCTATGTAATGATACCAAAATTGGCAGATTCACATAGATTATTACGTGAGGATACTGATATAACTGATGATGTATTAACAAGTAGTTAGGAGTAATATGGCAAAAAGAACATATCCAAATGATTATTTTGCATGGTATAATGATGATAAGCGTGTTGCAATATTATGCCTTGATACAACATCAACAACTGCAGAGCAAACAAAAGAACCTTATGATTCATATCAAGATGCTGATGTATCAAATGGTTTAAGAATAACATATCATTCAAAATATGAAACTGTAACAACAAATCATTTGGATGATGATTTTGATGATGCACATGGACTTGATACTGGAATGCAAAATGCATTATTATGTTATGTAAAAGCAAGATTATATGAAGACCAAGGAGATATGCAAAAAGCTCAATATTTTAGACAAATGTATGAAAAATCTATTAAACAATATCCATCACGTAAATCAGGTGTACGGCAATTATCTGTGCCAAGGTTATAGGAGAATATATAAATGAGTTCAACAGTAACAAGTTGGTCACCAGATGACAATACAAAAGCAAGTGAAACAACTTCAACAGCATTAAATAATGCTACATTGAGTGGTACTCTTGCTGTGACAGGAGTTATAAGTCCTACTACACATATTGATATGCCTGATAGTGCTAATATAAAATTAGGAACTGGGGATGATTTACAATTATATCATGATGGGTCTAATTCATATATAACAAATTCAACAGGGGCGTTAAAACTTGCTACAGAATCAAGTGGTATTGCAATCACAATTGGGCATACAACATCTGAGGTTACTATTGGAGAGAATCTTACTGTTACAGGAGCTACTACATTGAGTGGAGGCGTAACTGGGAATGTAACTGGGAATGTAACTGGGAATTTAACAGGCAATGTAACAGGGTCTAACTGGACTGGTCTTTTAAATATAAGTGGTGCTACCACTGTAACGGCTAATCTATCATCAATGTACTCAAATTCAGGGGGAGCGGTTTCAATACTTGCATGGAATACGTCTTCGGATGATGATAGTGATGCTGCTGTCGGGGTGGTTACAAATAGTAATAATGCCGATGTATATTGCTCATTTATTCACTCAATCGAAGACGACCCTGATGAGCGATGGTCTTTAGGTGTTGATGGTAGTTCTGATACATTCAAATTGTCTTATGCTGCGACTAATGATACTGTTACTCCATCGGCAAGTGCTAGTTATGATTTAATGAATATTACTAAAGCGGGAGTGGTAACTATACCAGGCAAAGTTGTTGCAAAGACATACAAGCCTGAAACTTTCTTTGCTTATAATCTGGCTGCTTCTAGTGCTTTATCTAGTGGTACTGAATACTATATGCCTGTTGGCGGTAACCCGTTTGATTTTTCAACTGTCACCCTTGGGATTGAACCAATATCTAGCTTAGTACAAACAGCTATGTGTGATTTTGCAATAGAAAGAATTGCTACAAATATCTATTACGGACAAGCTAATGTAACTTCTATTGAGATAAGATTAAAAAAATATGATGGAAGTGGGGATTTAGATGATAAAGCTCAATGGGGCACAGTTGGGACTGTAGCTACAATATATAATTCATCTACTTTAAATGCTGATACAAGAGTAGTACAAACTCCATCAGACTGGGTTATTGAAAAAAATGAAATATGGGGACTTACATTAGAATATACCCTTTCATCAGGAACTGTTACTAATGTGCAAATGAGCGGAGGCATATTAATGTTGCAGGACTGGAATGATATCATAGCAAATACATAGGAGACTTAAATGTCTAAAAAAGATATAAAATACAAAGAATTGAAGAAAGAAACAGAGAAGCCCACAGTTGAATCATCAATTGAAGCATTGACAACACAATTGAAGGATTATCGTGAAAAGGCTGAATATTTTAGAACAATGACTCTCAAAGCAGAAGGTGCTTTGGAAGTATTAAATCAATTGAAGGCTGATGATGGAGAGTCTTAAAGATTCGCTCATTACAGTAGGTCAGGGAGGTGGTGCAATAGCATTGAGCTTATGGACTGCATTACCTGATATAGTTAGACTTGGAATTTTAGTTGCAACATTTATACATATTATGATTAAGATTGACAAGGAATTAAAATAATGCACTCATGCTCTGTCAAGAGCTTAAAGCATAACTCACAAGGAGAATAAACATGGCATCAAGTTTACATAAATACACAGTAGTAGAGGCTCAAAATGCCTCAATGGGTCAAGCAGGAGCAAAATTTATAAGTGACCAAGCAGTACATACAGGAACATTTGTAGCAATACAATGCCTTGAGGATACTGTATTTAATGCATTAACCCCAGATGATACAACTAATGGTTATGGTGTTGGCTCATATAATGGGAATACAATGGCTAGTGAGACTATCTCAGCAGGCACTACTATATATGGAAGATGGACTACTATTGACTTGACTTCTGGCTTAGTTATAGCCTATATAGGTTAATTATGGCTTTAGGATTAGGGGCATCCCTTAACACAGTAAGAAAGACAACCCTCTCTGGGATGGTTACTTCAGGTCTAGTACTCAAGCAAAACTTTGACACAGGAGCAGTTACACCCATAAGTGATGGTGCAGCTTATTTTGCCAATAATGGATATATTGATTGCGGAACAGATTCAAGTCTTGCTATTGGGAATGGTAATTGTACAATGTCGGCTTGGGTTTATTCTGGTAATTTCACAGCAAGCTATAGTTATGTGCTTGCTATAGGGAATGATGCAACAGGTGAATCGTTTGGGTTCGGTGTTAGAAGCAATGATGGAATGTTTGTTTCTGCATATTCTAGCCCTATAGTTGAGACTGCTTTTGATGTTCCTGAAGGAGTATGGAATCATATTGCAGTTGTTTATACTGGCGGTGCTACAGATGAAGCAGCTTTTTATTGCAATGGGAAGCTTGTTGAAACAGAAAGCATAGCAACTAATGTGACTACTGGGAAAATTACGATAGGTTCTAATGTTGCTTCTACAGGGCAATTTCATACTGGCAATATCTGCAATGTAGGTCTTTGGACTAAGGCTTTAACTGCAGCTCAAATCTCATCTATTGCGTATAAAGACTATTCAGGTTTAACTACTTCAGAGAAAACAAATTTAGTATCATGGTGGAATCTTAGTGCCCTCCATGCAGATGGTTCTACTGTTGTAGATTCACATGGTTCAAACAATGGGACACTTTCATAATGGCAGCTACTATACAAACAC
>Ga0208790_1000707_pt1 | contig 15282 bp, 19 predicted proteins | sample 10_taG_FD_184083 | JGI IMG/M metagenome (GOLD analysis project Ga0208790, IMG submission 184083) | Marine viral communities from the Subarctic Pacific Ocean - 10_ETSP_OMZ_AT15264 metaG (SPAdes) (version 2) | ecosystem: Environmental > Aquatic > Marine > Oceanic | place: Pacific Ocean | collected... | reverse complement strand
TAGGTTTCCTTCGTCATCATATACATCAGGGTTCAAGTAGTCTGTCGTTTCATCTTCATCCTGATATATATCTCCCGGATAGGGTTTTACCCCCAGGTCTTTCAAAAGAATATTATCTACAATATGTCCTAATTCATGTAAGGTTGAAGCAAACATGTCATGTTCCCAACCCTCTTCACTCGGGTTAAGAAAAGTATATAAATTTACATTATATCGATACAGAGATTCGGAATCTTTAACCCAAGCAAAAAAAGTCCCTTCACAACAAAAGAATATTCTAAGTGATTTAGAAAATACACCGTAGTCTAAGTCTCTACTTTCTTCTTCTTCTCCCTTCATCTCTTCTAATTTATTACGCAGTTTACTATAAACGTCCATCCTCAAGTAATTTAAACCCTGCAGCTCATATTTCGATAAACCTAAATCCTGGTTATTTTGCATAGCGGCAACTATGTCTTTTAGAGTCCAAAGAGAATAGAAATTTTTAAACTGCTCATCTTCCGGAATAAGTTTATTGAAATTATCTGGGTTTTTGTCACTATAAAACTCTATAATCCAATCTATAGCCTCTGTTCTAGCTTTAACAGCTGCCTTCCAAAACATATCTGCAAATTCTTCTCTTGTCTTACCGTGTTTTGTTGCAAAATCCTCTTTATCCATACACTCCCTCAAATCCTTTACACATTTTGCAGACAATAGGTCTGCTATTATTCCTTGTGATTTACCACCAATTCCATAACCAGATTTACCTTTTGTCCCAAATTCATCTGGGTATTTAGGTGCAAGGTATTCTAATAATTTCTTCTCTGATGTAATATTCGGGTACCCTAAGTAATCACCTATAGCTTTTGCTGTTTCATTACCAAAAGTACCATCTGTTCCGAGGCTCTTGTATTTGTCACCCACTTCGTTTTTTAAATAGCTTTGTATAGCATTTGCATCAGCAACTAAATCACCAGTTCCAGATTGTATATAACTAAATTTCGCGTCTTCATCTACATTTCCCTCGGCATATCCGTGATAACCGAGTCCACAGCTATGACAATACTGACTATGCTTATCGGCGATATAGAAATCGTCATTTTGCCAATCAGCCCAAAACTGTTTCCACCCTGCGTGTGGACTATATCCATAATCTGTATGTCCAATGTGTTCACTAGAATCTTTTTGTGCTTTTACAAAAGAAGATGTCTTACTATCTAAAGCTGTTTTACTATCTAATCCAAGAGATTTACGTGTCGGCATAACTGGGTCTGTATCTCCTCCCTCATTAATAACTTTAGAGATAATAGTTTTAGTTAATATGTTAATTAAAGATTTCATTTATGTTATTTTATAATCTAAATCATCCCCAATTTCATCAGAAGCGTCTACAAAAGTATCGTCTTCTTTTTTAATCCAATTAAAATCTATTGCCACTATAATCTCATCTGCCGCTATGGTAAGACTTTTTGTGTCCCATACAGATTTTGCAAATAAAGCTGCTATATCCCACACTTGTTCATTATTCCACCATAGTGCATTAGCCAAAAGAACCCATAAATCACTATAACTGGTAGGTGGGTCAGCTAAATCATTATATTTTAACATGGACTTTGGAATGGTAAAGAAAATTCTTGTTTTAGTCTTACTAAGAGTAATCATGTCTTTATAAAACTTTGTGACTGCGTCTTTTGTATTCTTACCATAACCACCATCACAAACCTCTCTTCCATTTACCATTTCACCAACACCCTTAACTCCTTGGCTCCATAAGAATTGTTGTATACCACAGACATATTCCCAATCCCATTTTTTTCTATGTTTTTTCTCTTCTCTCCCAGGAAAACCATACTTAGGTATAAGTAAGTCTCTAGTTTGCATGACATCACCTGTCGTTATGTCACCATTTTGAACTTTTTGATAGAATTTTGCTGCCCACCACTGTGCACTATAAGTTTTATCACCACCAGCACCAAATTCATCTCTCAGTCGTTGTATTCTAGCATAGTCTTCCGCTGGTCTATTTACATAATATTCGTTGGATAATAATCTAGTAATTTTTTCTATAGTCATGTCAAACTGTTTGGCAATCATCTCCTGGAATGTAGCATTTCTCCCCTTCCACATAAGGTGTCCACCTGTTGCTTTTAGAAGGTCAGCAATAGCTTCATCTGCAAATATGTCTTGGGATTTTATATCCTGATATGCTTTAATTCCATATTCGTCGAACATGTGTGCTAAATTATGGCCTATTTCATGATATGTAGTATTATAAAGTTTCTTTCTCCATGTGTCTAGACTACTTGGATTCGTAAAGTTGTGTAAATTAATATTATATACATCAGTTCCTTGTGGAGGGCCCACTGAAGGCCATACCCATCCCCAAGAGTTACTCATCGCATTACCGTTCGCTTTCTTAATATCTTGGTTATTATAATGGACTAAAGTTTTACTCTTCTTTTTCATATTTTGAAGTTTAGTTATCATACCGTTGAGAATCTCTCTAGTACGATGGTGTGCTCCAAGCGTTCCTAAAACTCCTTCTTTTACTTGTTTGTAGACTTTATTATATGTCGCTTTGTTTTCTGGGTTATATCTGGCAACATACTTGTCTATAGCTTTCGTTCTTGCAGCAACTACTTCATCTCTAAAATCTTTTTTAAAATCTCCCCTACTTTTACCATACTTTCCTCGAAACTCTTCATCAGTTAAACTCAGTTGTGGCCCTTCCAGTTCTATCCCTTCCCTGGACGATGCCTCTACTTCGTCACGATATTCATCTTGTGTGGAAGGTGATAAATTCTGCCATTCGTCATCACCATTCCAGTCCAACCAAAATTCTTTCCAACCTTTATCGGGTGTTTTATTTAAATAGTGATTACTTTCATCGTTTGGTGGAGTTACTTGAGCATCTATTAGGGTTTCCTCCTCTTCTTCGTATAATTTACCCGTGATAGTTTCACTTAATATGTTAATTAGAGATTTCATATATGATAAATATTAGTATAAAAAATAAAAAAGACCCACGGGTCTTTTATTTATTATATGTAATTAAAATTTATTAGGCAAGATAGTCCATCCACCAATTGTCCTTATTAACTACTAAACACCCTCCAGATTTTTCTATCGTATCATTAGATGCATATTCTCCTACTTGGTCCGTAACAGTTTCCACATCATCTACACCCTTAACTTTAGTGGCCATAGAACAGTGCGTAGCTAGGAGTAAGGATATTAAATTATTTGTATTAGGTCCCCAAGTACCTGGATTATTACCTGCAAGTATGGTTCTGTAACCAAGGTCATTTTTCAGATAAGATTTTAGAGTTTTAACTGAGTTCACATCGGAAGGAAATTGTAGAAACTCAGCAATACCGTTTGCAGTCCTATTACCCACCCCACCATCTATACCAGTCTTATGTCCTTTGTAACTTATATCTATTCCTTTATCAACTAAAAATGTTTGTATAGATTGGATATTATCTGGATTCTCTATTGAACATTTTTTGGCTATAACTCTGTTCGATAATAATTTCTTCATAAAGTTAGTAGGTAATGGGGCTTTTTCCATATCTTTATGTAAAGGAGTTCCCGGGTCACATCTCCATGCATCATGTTCACAACCTTTACCACCCCAACCCATACCTTCACACCCATAACATTCACAACCTAAATACTCAGACGCGAGCTTAAGGGCTGCTAAATTATTTGCTCCATGACATGCAGTAAAAAATACTTTTGTATTAGCATCAAGATGTGGTTTTATAGGGGCTAAAAATCTATCATCAAATAACTCTACATCCCCATTTCCCCCTAATTTTGTAGGTAATGTAATTATATGTCCAGCCTTACCATGAGAACCTATAAATAAAGTTTTTACTTTACCAGCAGAAGAAGGATACGCGTCCCACCATCTAGTATTGTCATCCAAATTCCTAAATACACCACTGAATACCCCTAAAGTTTGTGCTGCTTTTTGTACTACGTACTCCCAACCTTCTTGAGGAAATCCAATTCTCACCTTAGTTGCGTTAGTTGCAAAATATTTGGTGAACCCAATCTTCGCAATATAGTATAATGTGGCGGTTCCTATACCCCCTAATAAACCAAATGATAAATAAGTAAGTGCTGCAAGAGCAATTCCCGCACCACATATAATAGCGTCAGACAGACTCTCTAAATACGCTTCATCTGCAGTTGCTACAGCTATATTTATTTTCAGTTTAAGTCTCTCCCATCCAGAAACTGGATGAATAACAAACTGTGCTAGTTCAGAAAATAAACGACCACAACCCCTCAAAAATCTACCGCCAGGGCCTTTGGTCCAATACCATATTACACTATCAGCTTGTGCTTTAATCCAATTGATAAAACTACTACCTACGTCTGCTATATCCTCCACTAATTCGGCGGTCCAATCCGCAACCGTCTCATACGTATCAACAAGATAGTCTGCAAATTCTTCAGCAACTTCTGTTGCGTTATCAGCAAAGTCTGAAAGTGCATCTGATGCGTCGTCTACAATCTCTTCTATATAATCACCAACATCAATATAATCTTTTCCAGTCCACCAATCGTCTATATTGTTAACACCCTCCCAAGAGAAATCAAAAGTATCATCTATGGCCTCAGCTGCATCAACAATACCCGGAAAGGTCTTTGCCCAACTCCCATGATGGTGGGGCAACCAACTCCAATGTTCATCTAGTGAATGTTTCTTTAAATTATTAACACTAGAAGTGACCACGGTTTCACTTAATATATTAATTAAAGATTTCATTTATTGTTTTTAATTTATGGGGTTCTTCTAACAGGTGCTTCTGTACTTCCTCCCGAAGTGCCTCCCTCTCCTCCAGAAGTACCTCCAGTTCCTGTAGATGTGTCATCCCCAATTTGGATATCTATTTGAGGTCCACCAGATAAATGGTCTGCGTAATGGTCAGCTAAGTCTTCAGGTAACTCAAACTCTGTTCCACATTCTTGACATGTATATAGAACTTGTTCTGTAATTGTAAATTCTTCATCTCCTCCGTCCCAAGGGCCCGTCATTAATTCATCATCAATATCTTCTTCCTTAGATTTCGAAATAGCAGTATTTATAATAACCTCAAGTTGGCTCTTAACATCTTCCTTCCAATCAGCTAAATATTTTTGTGTTTCTTGAGTTACCGAATGGTCGGGACTTATGGTCCATTCACCAATCTTATGGTCAAACAATTGAAATATTTGTTCAGCTACCTTTGATTCAGGAGATTCTGGAGTCTCACCATATTCTCTTGCCATTATACGTGGGTCAGAAGTCATTCCTCCCAATTCTTCCTCCCTTAAGGTTACCACCTTTTTTATTAGGTTAGTTAACATCTGTTCGGTTAATTTAATTTTTCTCATTCTTTTGTTTTCTATTTACATATGGTATGGTTTCTGTTTTATTACCTTACCTTGTTTATCTATTTGTACGTACTTTCCACCTTTAATTACATAAAGTTGTTCATTCCGACTATTTCGGTAATGTTTACCTTCCTCTCCGTCAGGCCAGGATTTTACAAGTGGGAATTTCACTCTGATTGGGTTTTCTAGGGTACCTTCTTCTTCCTCTGCTCCTGCTACTGCATCAGCTGATTCTTCATCTTCGAGTTCCAACGCCCAAGGATTTTCAGCTACCCATGCATCTATCCTGTCTTGACACCATTTCCATTCAGCTGGGTAAGTTTCTTTATCTACCTTATTTATTCTACTTGACTCTCTTCTATCTGGGTTACACTCTCCATGTTTTTCTCTATTCTCCGCCTCTTCATCTTTTGTTAGTTGTGAGAGTGAACTATTCCACCCTAACTCGGATTGGAGCAATACGTCTAACTCTCTTTTCTCTCCTTCTTTAAATTTACCAGCAGTAACTAAGAAATCTAGAAAATTTTCTGGTTTTTTACTCTCCTCCCAGTAGTCTGAAGATACTAGAGCTTTTACCATTTCGTCGTATTCAAGAAAAGTCAGATTATTTTTCTTCATCAACTCTATTAACTTGGTTTCATTCACAAAATACCTATCTAACTTATCAAGAAAGTTTGTAAACCTTTTTATATCTTCTTTAGTAATATTCCTTAATCCACTACTAGCTCCTTTAGCCTTCTGGGCATCTTGAAGGATAGTAATCATATCTCCTTTTCTGGTTTTACTTCCGAACAGTTTTGCAAAAAATCCTTCATTTAGTACTGAAGTAATTCTTTTATCTTTTCCTTCAGTAAGGTGTAGTCTTCTAATTCTATTTTTTTCTTCTTGTGGTAGCTGGAATAAATTACTCATAATATTGTTTTAATTATAAATACTTTATAATTTGATAAATTTTTATCAACAAACAATATATGTCGTTAAAAGAAAAAGGGGGTCGGGGGAATCCGACGCCGTCGGTTTAAAAATTTTTTTTTATAGTAAAAGAAGATTGTTCCTCGTATTAATTACTTCCGCTATAAAATTGTTTATTTGTAATGTGTTCATGATAACCTTCTTTGCTGCCTCTCCAGTCTAGCGGCAAACTATGTTTACGGTTATATTCCATTTGTTCTTCTGATACTCCTTTGAGTTTTGCTTTAAGTTTTTCCAAAAAACTGTCTTCATGTTTGGGGGTGTCCTCGTACTCAAATTCCTCGTCATACCCTCTTGGGGATACGAATTCTTTAACGACTCCTGTTGCTTTACCAGGGTTAATAAGTCCTATAGATTTAGGACTTAGTCCCATTATTTCACGGGTTCTTATAATCTCTTCTTGGATGATTTGTTTCATATTAATAAATATAAATTATTTACAACAAGAGTGGTCTGGGAGACATTTCTGTCCATTTTGCATTAGTTCACAATTATGAGTTGTTTTAGTTTGCTTGCTTACACCACAAGAGGAGAACCCTATTATACTAATTGATATGATTAGTGCAATTAAAATTCCCAACGATTTTTCTGTCCAATTCTTCATGTTATTTTTCTAAAACAATTTTTTTAGTTCTTGTTCTAACTGTAATAATTGTGTTTTAAGGTGGTTAACCCTTTTTTGATTTTCGGGACTGTATCTCTGATTAATGTCAACTAAAATACTTTGTTCCTCTATTGATAACTGTGGCACCATGTTTATTGTGTTTTGTATAGTAGTATGTCTCCTTACTAGGTTGTCATATAATACTGCGTTCTGTTCACTCATAATTTTTTATTTATTTTAATAATACTAATTTTTACCAAAAAAATCTATAGAAATATTTTTTAACTACCTCTATCTCTTTTGTTCTATTTATTTCTTCTTTTAATGTGCTCATAGCCTTAATTTTTTTATTTAATTTTATACTTGGTGGACTTTCCAATATTGTGTATTGATGTACATGCCGTCAATCTTTTTAACACCTCTTCTCGCTTCACTCCTCCTGTCTTTTGGCCTCTCTACTTGAAACATTGGTACTTTCATCCTGTCAACATCCCCAGATAGTCCTGCTGCCTTCCAAATTTTTGCTGCTGCCACATATTCTGCTGTTGTTGAAGCTAGTGTAGGATTATATGATTTACCTACACCCTTAAAAATCTCTCCTTCAATTTTTTTGAATACTGAGTCTTCAGACATTTTGGATTTTGTATATTCATCTTTATCCTTTCCAAACAGTCTACGGAACCAGGAAACTATATTTTTTATAATATCTCGTAATGGACCTTTTTCCATATTATTATATTTTTCTTTAACTTCGTCTTCCTCTAGGTCCTTGAATTCGTCATGGGCTCTAAATGTCTCTTTTTGTTCATCATCTAGTTCGTCCCAATTATCTTTTTCCCAATCAGATTCATTCTGAGAAACATTAGATAAATCCATGTCTAATTCAGTTTCTAAGTCTACACCTAATTCAGATACTTCATTAAGAACTTTCATTCCATGTAATTTTCTTATTCTATTTTTTTCTGACTCATTAATATTAAATCTATTTCTCACAATATTCTTTTAATATAAATAGCTTCAAATAATATAAAAAAATTTTATAAATATTTTTTTTGGTTTTAGGTGGGTTGTATGAACACACCACACGTTCTAATCCAGTTATTAAATTTTTTTGGTAATACTTGCATATTAGGGTTATTAACAACAAATCTCACATAAATATTATTTTCATAATTAGAGGTTCCTTCTCTACGAAAAACAAATTCGGTATCTTGACTGGATGCAAGTCTTGGGTCGTCGTACTCACCAGCAGAGTTCTTTTTATATTTGTATTCCTGGTGGTATACATAATTAACATCATATTCATTATTAAGATAACCAATTAATTTCTCATACTTATCATTCCCTATATACATTGGATGAATTTCAGTCACAATCATTTTAATCTTACTTAAATCTTTACCATATAATAAATCCCACTCACAACCTTCACAATCAACTTTCATATAATCAATCTCACCATGTTCCTTAATAATATCCTCAAGAGATATAGTTTCGACAGAACCCAACTCAACAATTCCTTTATCCTTAGTTTCTTTGACCCAATCTTTCTCAGTACAACTTATTGCTCCAGAATCTTCGGAGGTTTCAGGAATCGACATATTAATCATTTTTCCACTTTCGGAGGATATAGCTTTATTAATAGGAATAATCTCACCTTTACTACTCTCATCCATCATAGCCAAAGCACCAGTAGTATGAAACCCCCTATCGTATTTCTGAATCATAGAGACCATATAGTCATAATTTTCTTTAAAAGGTTCAATAGAAATAACTTTATCACAGTAATAAGACATTGCCAAACTAAAAGCTCCCACATTAGCACCAACGTCTACACATAGTGGCAGTCTATTATCTGGGAACGGATAAGTGTCTACTACCTCCTGTACTTTAGTGTTAAAGAATTCATTGTTTATATTAAACTTTTTTTCCATACAGTAATAGGTTAAACTTGCTTAATGGGTATATCTATATTAAAAAACATAAGTACCTCATTATTCTCTGGTCTAGCCTGCATACTTTTAAACTGGGTACCTAAATAATTTAACAATTCTCTTTTTTTCTTTTTACCTATATAATCACCATGAAGTTCCATAACAAGTATTTTAACTTCTTTTAAGGGGCTTCCCATAAGAAGGTCATATTCACAACCCTCACAATCCACCTTCATATATGTTATGCCCGGATAGTTTTCATTAATATAAGAATAAGACATTGTTTCAGCAGTTCCTAAATGAACAATACCTTTAGGGTCCGATGTAGAGATATCCCCAGAACAGGATTCCTGGTCAGCAACACTCATTTCTATAATTTCACCATCAATACGAGAAATTGCTTTATTATAAGTAATAATATTATCTAATTTAAGTTCATTAATCTTATTAACCATAAAATCATAGTTAGGTTTATAGGGTTCTATAGCAATAACATTATTACAATACTCAGAGAATAAAATAGAAAATGCTCCTACATTAGCTCCAACATCTAAACAAGACCTCATCTTATCCCCAGGGCTAGGAAAAGGATAACTTTCCTTTGTCTCATTAATTCTCTCTAAAAAGAATTCGTTATCTATATTAAACTTTTTTTCCATATAGTAATAATATCCATTTTTCCAAAAAAATCTATAAAAATATTTTTTTAGCGTATTAGAGTCAATTTTAAAAGCATTGCAAATTTCATGGAGAGCTTAGACCCCCCTTTTGCCGCCGCTCAAAGCCATAAGTAAGAGGGGATACGGACAGGGGGGAGGGGGCCCCTAAAAAGGGGGCTGCCTACCGCCATATATGGGGCGGGGGGTATTTGGATATACTATATAGGGTTATGTATGGGGGCGGCCTCCCTTATGCCTGCAATGTTAAAGATTACGTGACCAGGGTCAGAATATTCTCCTGTTTAAATTTTGTGGCGTCAAAATTATTCCGTATCTTTGTAGTATAAAAAATGTGGGGCAGGGCCGTAAGCTGAGAGGGTGCCTTTCATCTAGATAAAAGTCCCATTTAATTTGGTAGTGTCGGAATAATTCCGTATCTTTGTATTATGAATAAGAGAGAACTAAATAAGAAACTAAGCTCCACCCTCCTAGAGGGAAAGGATGGGCAATACATTAGAAACATTCACATAAGAGTGAATAGAGTAAGACCTAAAGTAGGATGGGGTCAGAAGTACACTGAAGTAGATATCACAGTGTGGGCAGAGATACAGTCTATTCATGGAGAATGGAGAGAGTGTCACACCTACGGACCCAGGGACTCCAGGAACTTTCTAAGAAAGGAAAAGAATTTAGTTAATGGTATTGTAAGTGACTGGACTAGATTATGGGGACTACCCACTGAAGTTAAACTTAAAACGATTAAGTTCGGGATGAGTCCCTCCTGTTATAATCACCACCCACCGATAAAGAGAAGAAGATACTGGTAACCATTCCGGTATTTTTTTTGTCCACAAAGTCGGTTTCATTAGTATAAGACCCGCCCTCCCACAACCTAAAGGTACAACTTTTTTCTGACATGGCCTAATTAATACCATGACAATGTGTCAATGTTAATAAGTATGGGTTATGGAACACAGTTAAAAACCCGTCTGACAATATGTCAGGGGGAATTTGTTAGTAAATAGTGGTCGAAAAACTTGACTTTGTCAGAATGTCAGTCACGGGTCGCGGAAGCGACAGACCCCTACGGTGTTTTTACCTCCTATTATAAATATATCATATAGTGTGTAATTCCGTCTAACAATACTGTCATAAGGAAATATAGTGTCATAGAGTGGTAGTAAGTGGTATAATGTGGGAAACGATGAATAAAGGAGTTTAAGGAACAAAGAAAGTGTTAGTAAGGGAATCATATATAAATATGTAGAAACTCTCTAAAAGTATGGTTAGATTGCAATGCGCGGGGTACTCATTCCAACCCTGAAAGGTGTGGTTTACGGTTATGTATGTACGGTTATATAGATGGGTTATTTACACTGTTCCTTAATAGTAAAACCATATATACGTCATTAAAATATCTCTAATAAAAAACCCCCTTTCGGGGGTGTAAGTTGGAGAGATTATGTGTATGACTTTCTTATATAAGTTCTATATAGATTATAACATTGTTTTCATTGTTACTACCCCCAGAACTGATACCATGGTTTTTTAGGGACTGGAACATTCTCCATTACTTTATTCATATAATATTGTTCGTCAACTTCTTCTATCTTAAGTTTATTCATATTAATCTTAATATCCTTTTTATTAGATAGGATGGTTTCTTTGTCAGCGTGTCTCCAGTGTATATAATAGTCGTTGTATACAATTGCTATTTTTAGTTGTTTGATGTTTCCTCTACAGATGTCTAGTAATTCTTGATACATAATTGATATGGGTTTTAAAGGGTTAGTAAGTTATTTATTTGTATAACAAAGATACGAAATTTCTTTGATATATCCTAATAAATTTATTATATTTGTATTATTAAAATGAATATTAATCCCCCTAAAAACGATGACAGTATGGGAAGAATGAAAGAACTCTTTTTAGAACAACAATATATTAATCAGGCTATGGATTCTTTAATGGATGAGGACTATCATTATAAACAGTGGGAATTGAAAGAATATTACTATGGTTGGGTACCTGAAAGAGATGGTTTAACTCTGGAAGATATAGAACGGGAAACCCAAGAAGAACTTAAAAAGAATAATAACCTAAATAAGGAGTAATAGTAACGAACACCGAGAACGAAATGACCGTAAGGGAATGGAGTGTCCCGAATGACCTGAACGAAGTGAGGGGAATGATAAGGGTGAGTCGTGTGAGTTAGTGTTAGACCTTATTTAATAAAACAATTAAAATGGCTAAGAAAAGAAAACTTAACAGTAAGAATCCTAGATACATAACGGAAACAAAGAAGGTTGGACCTAAAATTAAAGAAAAAAGATTATTCTGTAACGTTCCTGTACGAAATGCAAATGGGGAAATTATAGAGGGAAAAACAATACCTGTGTATGGTGTGTGGTATGAAGAGGATAAAAAGACTAACAAAAAGGAGCTGTATACAATAGCAGATAATGGGCAACATTTAGCAGGTGAAGAGGCTGTTAAGTACAACTTAAATTAGGATTGGTATGGGAACAAAAATGGTGGTTAAATTAAAAGATGTGAAACCTTTATGGGTAGCATCTTTGGTTAGAAAACGGTTCTGGAATAAACTATACCCTTCATATGACTGGGAAGTATTAAAGTCAAAACTACGTGTGGAGGGGTATTCCCCTAAAAAATATGGGTTTATAGAAATAAACAGTGGGGGACATGTAAGAAATGGAAATCATAGAGTGATATTATTAAGAGAATTACACGGTAATGAGTTTAAAATAGAAGTGGAGCTATATGAACCTACTAAGAAAAAGAAAGGACTTGCTAAGGCATTAGCAATAATAGGTGTGGGTGTTGTTATATTCATAATTGTTAAATGGTGGTGGTTACTACCTATTGTTGTTGTAGCTGGTTGTATAATGGAATATAAAAACCACAGAAAACTATAATGATAAAATACCTTATTTTATCCCTTATCACCATGTTTATATTAATAGTATTATTTATTACACTTCAGTGGTGGATTTTAACAGGAATAATGGGTGTTATATTTTTAGGGTCACTCTATGAAACTATTATAAAATTCACTTATTTTAGGACTGTCCGCCTTAAGATTAAAGACATTACACCTAGAGTTTCCCATGATGGTGTCATAATAGATAACATACTTAAAAAAAAAGAGAGGGGTAGTTATAATTGGATAACCCTTACTCATTCTATACAAGAACTAGGTGTACAAAAACCACTCTTAATAAAAGAAACAAATAAAGGATATACTTTGGTTGACGGCAATCATAGATTGAAAGTACTTAGAGAGTTATATGGGGAAGACCATACAGTCAAAGTAAGAATTATAAATAAAATAATATGAAAAAAGAAAAAGTGGGTTCCCGTGAACCTTATCGTCCTTTACCTAAAGAATTATATATAGGTGTCTCCGATATAGATGGTAATGGAATAATGACATTGGAGATTCTGGAGGCCGGCAAAGAATTAGGAATTTCTCATGTTAAATATGAGAGTGGAGATTTTCATAGTGGTTACATAAGAACACCGCTAGGGGGATTTGTTAATCATTCGGAGGAACCTAATTGTGAATTTTATACATGTGGGGTTTATATGAAAATGAGAACTATTAAAGAAATACAAGCAGGAGAAGAACTTACCACTAACTATACGTTATATAAACCTTGTAAGAATTATATATAAATGATAACATTAAAAAGTGCCCATAAACCGCATATTATTGAAAAATAATTTGTATATTTGTAAAAAAAAGATATGAGAATATACCTATTTGACTTCGACAACACTATCGTTGAATTACCTTATGAAGAAAGTCTGACTTACATGGATACAGATAAGAGTTTAGATTTATCTTTAGGATTTAAACAAATTACTAGAACCAAAAAAGGCTATCAAAATGCTTTAAACAGTAATGATGGCCCTATTTTTCTTTTATCTAATAGAGTGATAGAAGTTAAAAAAGCATTAGAGAGTTTATTAAAGACATTGGGTTATACTTTTGATGATTATTTTCTTATAGACGGTGCTGACAGAAAGAAAGGAAATAGACTTAAACAAATCTTGGCTAAGTATCCTAATTGTAAACACATACAATACTGGGAAGATAAAGATAAACACATAAAAGACATAACAGACACGGTTAAAGAATACCCTGATATCGAATTAGAAATAATTAAAACTATATGAAAAAAATATTAAACATTTTACTTACTTTACTTGTTATGATAAGCACAATGGGTTGTACTAACTCACGGGATTATTCATTGCAAAATGGTGATATTATTTTTCATACTTCATTGTCTTCCCAAAGTCAATTTATTCAAGAAGCTACCAATTCTAAATTAAGTCATGTAGGTGTGATTTATATTAAGGAAGGAAAACCTTATGTATTTGAAGCTGTAGAACCTGTTAAGATTACCCCTTTAGACGAATGGATTAATAGAGGAAAAGATAACAAGTATAAGGTATATAGAACTACCACACCTTTATCCGAAACTGACCTTAATAAAATGTACGACTATTGTGTAACTCAACAAAGTAAACACTACGATATGAAATTTCAGTGGAATGATGATAAAATATATTGTTCCGAATTAGTTTGGGGTGCGTACAATAGTGTGGGTATTCAATTGTCTATCCCTAAAACTTTTTCCGACTTTGCGATAGATTCTCCTGAAATTAAAAAAGAAATCATTAGAAGATATGGTGATAAATTTGTACAATCGGAACCTGTGGTCTCACCACAATGTCTGGTTGAGAGTAAATACCTTTATGAAATTTTCAGTAATTATTAAGCACTGAATTCTTGTACGGATTTACTTTCGAAACTATCTACAACACTTGCTGGGTCCGGAAAACACCAATTACCCATATCTATTCCTCCCGCTTTGGCTACATCATATATAAATGTCCCACAATTAAAATTCTCATCCCCAATTTCTAAATCTATTGCTTGATATTCTCTTTGTATATTTCGTTTTGCGAAATTATATGCTCCTCGTATGTTCGGTATTGGTACCACGTATCCATCCATTTCGAGTCTAGGACCTTCCCCATATGACACTTGCTTAATAGCGTTAACAACAGCTGTAAGGTTTGTAATTATACATTCTCCATCCTCAGTCCCGAATTTTGCTTTTATATTAACTTTTTTCTTTAAGGTGATACCCATCCCTTCTTTTGCTCCAGCATATCTACCAAACTCAAAAAACCCTACTAAACCACTACTATGGATGAGTGCGAGTCCGCCGTGACCTAATTTACCGTAAGTCCCTTCTGTCCCTGTACTCTCAAAATCTCCAGACATAAGTGCTGCATAAATTCTAGCTCCCCAAATTTCAAAGTCACCAGCACCTTTTTCTAGTTTGGGTTCATAGGTGGGCCATGCAAGAGGTAGAATAAAATTACAGGTCTTTGTTGGTGGTTGACTTCCAATTTTTTTAATCTGACGGGCAAAACCACCAGTAATTTGTTCTCTTAATATTCTCTTAATTAATTTTTTCATTTTATCTTTTCTATGTTATCACTAGGTCTTGAATCTAAATCTATAGATTCTTTATTATCTACGGTCCAAACATTATCAAATATAGGTACCATATTTCTCATATTGTCTTTAACTTGTTGATGATATTGTGCTACCATATCATTAGGTAAACTTCTAGGTCTTTTTAAATTTCGTTGTTGTGCTACCTCTAAAGGGGTTCTAACATAAATTAAAGTAGTGTTAAAT
>Ga0208790_1000705_pt1 | contig 15354 bp, 10 predicted proteins | sample 10_taG_FD_184083 | JGI IMG/M metagenome (GOLD analysis project Ga0208790, IMG submission 184083) | Marine viral communities from the Subarctic Pacific Ocean - 10_ETSP_OMZ_AT15264 metaG (SPAdes) (version 2) | ecosystem: Environmental > Aquatic > Marine > Oceanic | place: Pacific Ocean | collected... | reverse complement strand
TTACTTAGGATTAGTCTGTCGATCTTTCCGTTTACGTTTGTGGTCGCTGCCGTGATTTTCACTTGGTCGTAGTAGCCACCACTTGTGAGCATATCTTCTGCCCTGTTACCACCGGAAATCCCACGATCTCTAGGAGTACCCGCAACAGCAGAGATTGATTGACCGTCCGAAGCGTTGTCCCTAACTATCAATTCATGTGCTTCGATGTTAGTTAGAGTTAAGGTATCGCATCGCCATCGGTCTACGGTCATATGCCCGACCTCAAGGAACGTTTCCGCAAAGGCGGGGTCTGCAACTGTTGGCAGTCCACCTACTATTACTGGTTTAGTTTCGCCTGATGGCAAAGCAGAGTTAGCGTATGCGGTTCCAACGGTAATATCTGAAATTTCAACCAATCCGATAGGAGTTGTTCCTAAGTCTAGGCGCAACGTATTAAATTCTTTAGCACTAAATATGGGTGAGTCCAACGGTGCATTATAAATGCCGGGGTCGCCAGCAGCGAAACTAGGTGGCTTCATCGCTTCAGCAGCCACAGCCCCAGTAGCAGCGGTAGAACCAACAGCTATTAGACCAATTGCATACTGCGGAGAGAAGCCCATCTTCAACAGTAAACTGTAAGGCGATTTGAGAATCTGGAATGTACGTTTCCACTTAGCGGACTCAGCTTCCAAATAGTCTATCTTCTCCAGAATCCAATCACGCCACTTCTTTGATTTGCGGTATAGCTGAACAGGAGATTTAGCAACCTTTCCCGGCGTTGCCGTGATACCGTACATAATTTTTCGCAACACCCAACCAATTTTTCTGGGAGTCCAAAGAAGCATCGTAGCTATTTTGTGTCCAATATTTCCCAACGAGAGATTAACCGTTGGAAATGTCACATGCGGCACAGAAAAAACTTTCCGTAGAAAAGCCTTTATTTTATTCACGGGATTAATCCCCTTCCATTACCTTCATTGATAATGCGATTATACCACCAATTGTCGCAGTCGCCACTGGTTCTAAATCTTTATGGATCGCCATCATAGTGATCGCACCAAGAATTGCTAGTCCCAATAATACTTGTGGTCTAAATTTTGCTACCGGCATAACTTCACTCCCTCATATTTTCCTCATGTTTTTATTATACTAAATTTATATAGTTTTTCGTAACGAATCTATGACTTCTTTGAAATCTTCGTTTTCTTTATAGATATTTTCAAAGTCTTCAGAAAGTCTAATCTCTGCCCCGAAGTCTGCATCCGCCGACATTGCCGCTGCCTTGTCATCGGAATCATCTTTTTTATCCCCCACATGCTTTGCGGTCGCCGCTTTCAATCTTTCCATAAATTCACCCTGTTCTATCACAGCATCAAAGTCGTCGTCAGAAACGTCCGTCTCGACAAACTTGGGGTCACGCTCTCGTTCAGTTAATGTATCTGCTTTCTTTAAATGCTGCTCTGAGTCTATCGGGGGAACATCTTCTAGGATATCCATACCTAATGCTTGCCCTGCCCTATGGTCACTGGGATAATGTAGCCCCGCTTTAATACGATTTGTTCCAATTTGAACAGCTATCTTTTGGAAATCTTGAGAAAGTTCTGGGTATATTTTAGATAACACTCCCGCCATAACAGTTGCTTGCACCGAATGCCCACTAGGATACGACGGGGAATACCCCGCTTCATTGGGGGTAGGTTTAATATCGCTTACCTGTGCGGGTCTGGGACGATTAAACTTAAACTTTACATGATGCACAATTCGATTGACATCTTTATTTATAGCAGTTAGATAGTCTCTATCAATATCCAGCTTCTTATCTTTCAGATAATCGAGAAAAGGTTTCATATTATCTTTATCTTCTGCCTTAATATCCTCTTCTACTTTAGATGCCCCCTCTTGATAATGCTTAATAGTTGATATCTCTAACTCATTATCTGGTGGCGCAGAAATAGAATCCAGATACTTCTCCGGTTCTTTCACTAGAATATTATATTTTCTATGTAATACGTCTGTGTGATGTTTCGTAGGATGGCCCCAAACTTTAGGGTTCTCACCTTCGGAAGCCTCCTTACGTAAATCTTTATCTAATGATTTATCTCTGCGTGGGTCTCCCTTCGGCGCGCCACCATGTAAATCTATAGCCGATTTCGCGCCGGGTTTCTTTACCCTGTAATGCGGAGTTAGAGCATGACAGTTTGGACATATTAATTCTAAGTTATGTTTAGAGTTATCCCCGTGATCACCATTTATATGATTCAATTCTAATGGTACAACTGAGCCTTTCCATTCATTAGACTTACAAGAAGCACATTCTCTGGGGAATACTGCCTCACGTATAATCCTACGCTTCAATTTGTCTGATTGCATGGGGTATTTATTTGAAAAGTAGTCTTCCAAGCCCCTAGACTTTTCGATATCTTCCCCTTCGACAACTTCATTCTCCTCAGGTTTAGGGATGTTCTCTGAAGAATATAAATTACACCACGTATCTTCTTCTATATATCCTGTAACTAAATGACATTCATTATCATCTTCTTTAAAAAAGATGCAAGACCTACATTGAACGTCTTGGCTTACCTCAAATGGTGTTGCGTCACGGAAGCTAGCTTGTTCTTGGGTAATTTTCCCTTCTTCGCCAGAAGACTCTGTATCTAAAGCTTTTTCATAATGTAACGCCCCTGCATTATCATCATCTTTCTTCTTCCAATCGAGAATTTTTGGACGATAATTAGTTACAGTTTCATTTTCCGGTAGCTTGGTATCTACTTTATTACGTAGTTTCGGGTCTTTCATTTTGTATTCTTTAGCTACATCCTGTAGTAAGCGTACAGCAAATTCTGAAGGAGACCCCTTTGAAAGACTTTTTCGTTCTGGCGAATAATCTGTAAGCCACGATCCTAAACGCTCTATCCCGCTTTTCTTCTTATGCTTTTCCTTCTTTTCTTGTACCTTCGTTCGCCGTTTCGCACTTGACCCACCATGAGTTGGAGTGAACACGCCAGAGTCCGTAGATGTAAACACAGTTCCCGCACCAGCGTCACCGCCGAACCCGCCGCCACCGTCTTCCTTTTCTAAAGGTTTAGTATTATCCTGTGTCATACGAGGATGCGACATCATTTCCAATACTTGACGTTTTTGCGTTTTAGATAAGTTATCCGATTCGTTTTCATATGTGCGAAAGAACTCCGGGTCGCCGTCGTAATATAACTTATGAAGTTTATTTATAGTATACACAGAAATTATTTGTTCTTCACTAGGCATTTTTAGCCCTCCCCGTAAGGTTCAAACCCGAATGGAGCTTTTTCTACAATTATAAAATCTAATAGGCTAGAAAGTGGCTCAGTAATATCTTCAGATTTCTTTATAGATGTCTTGGCTTTCTCCCTTATCTTACGCTCACCCTTTTCGGTAAAGTCCTTTCTTTCAACAGGAACTTTTTCTTTACGTATGATTTCCAAATCTTCTTCCGTCGGTTGTCTAGTTAAATACACTTTAACTCTACCCTCTAAATATTTTTTCTGTTCATCCTTCAAACGCTGCTTGGCGAATAACTCAACGTAATCTCTAACATACGTACCATAATCCCCTGAAGAAAGTAAGTCATCTAGGTGTTGTAATAGGGTTTTTTCTTGTTTAGTTTGTGTAGTCATTAGCCTAATATTATCCTTCGTAAAGCTCTCTTATCCAACCCTGAACCAAACTCGTCAGTTTTTTTAGCTGAAAACGTGGGAATTGTAGCGGGCGTTTGAATACCGTCGTCATCGATTACGGCCTCCGAAAACTTATAACGAGCTAAATCGGGATAAGCAACTGGGTTTACTCCTACATGGTAGGCAAATTCGTTCTTATAATGCTCTCTAAGGGGTCGTCCGGACTGATCTTCATGAATATTATCATGTTTACGAGCATAAGAAGCAAAACTCCCAGAAAGTACCGTCCTTCGGTTTATTTTCATATTTTGCCAATCTAGTAATTCCGTACATATATCTCTTGACGCTTTAGCTATTTTTGCCTTGCCTTCAGGGGTTTTCGCTTCTCGGCTTGACATCTTAAGATCATGTTGAGCAAATTTTAATAGCCATACGCTAAATTGTTCCATCCCATGCCCGGAATACCCTATCTTTTTTTTACTCCAGTCTTCCCCGTCAACATCTTTGGCATCTGGTTGATACCGTTCCGATGCTATACGCTGCGCTAAAATCTCTGTAGGAAACTCATTAAAAAATTGCTTATTATTCTGATGCACCAGCGTAAAATATTGATCATTAGTTCCATCATCCCACCGTTTTTTCGAGTTGGTGAAAGGTATATCTGGTATAAATTTCCCTCTAACACCACGGGATACATGATCTAGCCATGTAAACTTGTCATGAATTATTTTGTTAAGAAACTCCGCCGCTTCATCTGATGTCCCACTATGTATTAACTCGTGTATTACTGTTCCACGAAAATCCTTAATTGCTTGCGGGCGTACAGTATACTTTGACCTTTTGTAAAACCTGTTGGGGGGGAGAATTCCACGAGTTAATGTAGCCTCAGACATTGCTATTCCGTTTTCCACGTTCGAACGTATGTTCTTTTCCCTTACATTTACACCCAGCCATTGGTTTACGACCTCTGAATAAATTTGCCTTACCTTGAATAGGGCTGCGGGGGATGCTTTACGTATAAATCCATTCCAACCGCCCCCATCCCCTAATGGATCAGTTTCCCTCGCCAGTAGTTTTCTATCTGTGGTAGTAAATAACTCATTGCTTCGCAGATTTACCAGATTTTCAACTTTCGGTAGAATATATAGTTGGTGTGAGTCCTGTATTGATAGTATTTTAACGTTCGGGTTAGTCGGGAGATGATTTTCCCCGCCATGATACTCAATTTTGCCCAGTAAGCTATGAATTAGAGCCGTTAGATAATTATCTTGCAATTCATTGAACCGCTCCCTAGCACCTTCTATTTGCTTTGTTTCCGAATACGGGTTACCTTTATCAGTTCTCAATAACAATCTATATGCTTTTGTTGCTTTCTCCCTTGCTTTTATATAGTCTTCCTCAAGTTTTGGGTTCTCGTTTAAAGCCTTCGTTCGTTCCCTTAGGAACGCCGCATTTGAAGCGGGGGTATCCGTTCCTCGTGGAAATTGTTTTTCCACTGCGGACATAGCAATTCTAAATATGTCGCCTTGTACTTCACTTTGAAGGCTTTCTATACGTCGAATGTTAACCCACGGATCGGCACCGAAGATATCCTTAAGCTCAGGGTTAGCCTCCACCATTTCATTAACGCCTTGTTCTAATTTATCCAACGCTTCAGCAACTATCTGAGCAAATTCATCTTTATGTTCAGTTGAACTTAGTTGCGAGTAATCATAAAAATGTCCTACCTTAGGCCCTGTGTATACTTTTACCTTTTCCCCGTTTACTTCTGGAGCATCTTCTGGGTCTTTAATATATTTACGAGTTGTAATTTCTTTTCCTTCGTAATCTTCCCGCTCACTATCTTGACTCCCAAGACCCTCAATAGGTTTTATTGGTGTTACCTCACCTTCTGGGGTGACTTGGAAGGGGGGAGCCTTTGATAGAATTACAAAATCTAATAGCTTAGAAAGAGGATCGTCAGCTAATTTATAAAGGGACTTATCAACTTCCTTAGAAGCTTTGTCGCTCAGAGGTTGTGCGCCCTTCAGACGGTAAGCATCGAATGCTTCCTTAGAACCCAGATGAGACTCAATACGGCGCAGTGCAGCCAGTGAGTCTTCGTAACGCTGTTCACCGAACGCTACCGCTGCTTCCTGTGCATCCCTATGGGCTTGGTTGATAACAGGCAACTTTGAATGGGCGACTGCGTACTGGCTCTGAATATCTAAGATTCTAGCTTTGTACGCCTTAAATGATTCTGTTATCTTACCTTTTTCAACACCGTAGTCGTAACTCGACCGTGTTTGTTCTTCAAGGTCTTTAGTAAAGCCATACTTTGAAGAAAGTTCTTTTATTCCACGCTTAACCTTCTCGACTGTTGCAGAGTAGTCATCAGGGTGTTGCCGAGACATTCGGTGAATAACGTCACCAATCGCTTCTGTTAGGAATTGGCGAATGCCAGAACCGCCAGCATCACTCATCGCAGATGTGCCAAGTCGTTCAGCCTCGCCACGTTGCGCTGCTGCAAGTTCAAGGAACCGTGTATCTGCGCCCACACGCGGCGTTACTACTGTGTCAGGGTCTACACGAGGCTTTACTGTAGAAGCTTTGTCGCCAACCTTCTCTGTTGCTGGGGCTTTTAACCATGGGTATTTTTTTGATTCTTTTATATCTCGTTTCGCACTTGCTGTAATAGTATCTCGCAAGTCTTTAGGTAGCTTATGAAAGCTATGGGCGGGGTCTTTCAAGCTATCAAGATACGTTCGTTGATAATGATATTGTTCCTTTGCATAAGAATCACTATAATGTGGGGAAGCAGGATTCATTTTAGCACGATGCTTATCTCTATGATGCCAGTGGAAAAAGAACTGGTCATGCGTTCCGTCTTTGGGGTCTACCCCACTTGCTTTATAGCTTGAATGTTTAATTGCCTTTTTCCATGCGTCTGAAGAAATCAGTAATTCACCTTCCCTTAATATACTGCTTCTCATATCTGATATAATATCATCCCGATGTATTAGAAATTCATGAAGCTGCCCTCTTCTATTACCTGCTGAGGTTGCAAACTCTTTTGCGGTATGTTTTTGTACCGATACCGGAACCGTTTGCCCAGTTGAGTATCTTTGTTCTGCGATTTTTACCGAAGCCTCCTTCGCTTTTGGATCGCCCTTCTCCCATTCTGATTTGTTTCCTCTGTAAACCGTTACAAATTCCGGTAAATCTCTTGTAGTATAGTTAGCCATTCTTTGCACTTCATCTACAAATTGTTGCAACTTTTCGGGCGTTATCCGTTTTTCCATAGCCTCTCCACTATGACCTTTCTTAAAAGCTATATCCATAAAATAACTACGCGCATAGTCAACATCGTCACTATCCACCCCGTTGTGTGCATCTTGTATAAGGATTAAGGCGTTTGAAACGTGATCATAATTATTCGCCATTGCATCCCGTTCTTGTGTCTTAGCCAGATATTTCCCTAATGGAGATTTAAATGTTAGGGCTTCCTCTTTTGAAAGACCTTTATTTTCTTCTTCAAATCTTTTTGCACGTTCTTGATTTTCTGGAGATGCGGAAACAATCTTCTCGCCTCTTTTTAATCCAATACGATTTATACCACGTTGTATCTTGAACGCCTCTATCTCGTCTTGTAGTGCATCTAATTGCTCTAACTGTAGTAGTCCGTCTTTAACCCTTTGCTCTGAATTTGCCCGGAGTTCTCCCTGAAGATCGGACATCAATTCATTACTGTCAACCTTCCTTCCTAAAATTCTTACCATGGCGTTATTAATCGCACCTTCCCACTCATCTTTATCATCTGCCGCTTTTAGCCAGTCCCCGTAGTGTTCAGAGTCATACGTTGTGCTTCTATCAACACCACCCCAAGCCGAATGGCGAAGCGGGTGTTTGTTCGTCTTTATGTTATCAGCGAACCTCCGTGCCATACCAGCAACAGTCCCATCATCGTACCTACGATTTGTTATCGCATGTAACATATCCCTTCTATTCTGCACGGGATTGAGTCCAAAACCTGAGCGATTTAAGTCAATTTCTTCCCCTGTACGGCTATGTTCTGTGCTTAGACCTGAATCCTCGAACTTGATACCTAAATCATCAAGAGTGATTTTACCTTCGTCACCAGCTTCCCGTAACTCATCAATCGTGTTTTTCTCCCCCGTAGCAGCCGCATATTGTCCTGCTTTCAACTCTCTTGTATCGTAGAAGGTTCCCTCGTCTACCCCCGTATGAGGGCGTAACCCCAGTCTCTTAATTTCTTCAGGAGAAGCATACTCTCTAAAGTCTTCTGGGACATCATCTTTGGGTCGGTCACTTGAGGTGTCTCCGATACCCTTTATACCTTTAATACCTTCTTCCGCTTTTGTAAAATTAAATAATTTTGCCACATACCCAGAAGCGTGTGCGGCTTGTGCTACTTTCCTTGCCTTCTTGCGAGAATCAAAGGGGCCTTTACTACCCCAGTACCATTTGTTATCTCGCTGACGTACAGGCATTAATCGTTCTCGTTGTCGTCGTCTACGTCATCGTTGGGGTCTTTACGTTTATTAGACCCTGACGGATCATAACTTACTGTTGGATTAGTTGGGGATTGGTTTGGGAATGGAACTATAAAGGTTGCTTTCTTTATTTCACCTAATCCATTAGGAGATAAGTCAGCTACATAATCTACACCCTTCTCAATGAACCACATTTGCGAACCGTCTGGAGATACTTCTCTAATAGTAGGGGTAGAGAAGCCTTGCTCATTTAAAGATTGTATCCATGTTTTATTTATCTCAAGTCCCCAAGCCCTGTCCTCCGCTTTTTCTTTTCTCTTATACGCCCATTCGTCTATATCACGTTCTTCGTTAGGAGATTTATCCTGCCAGTCTGGAGTACGCCCACCAGTGCGCCCCTTAAATTTACGCTCTGAGGATGGGATAGCTTTTTCCATAGCTTGAATATCAGGTAATGCTTCTCCGCCACCCTCTTCTCCGCCACCCGGTACTTCAGGTTGTTCAGATTTTTGTTCAGCTTCTTGTATTTGCTGCTCAAGTTGCAACTCCTGTCCTTGAGCTTGCATTTGAACAGTCTTAGCCATTTCTCCGGTAACAATAAATTCTGCGTCTTCCAAACCAACACTATCTTCTTTTAATTTAATTTCAAACCCCAGTTGGGCTAATTGACTTGCGATACCCACTCTCTGTTGAGCAAAACTAATTCGGGTCGCTTCTGCTTTTTCTTCAGGAGTTGGTAACAATAATTCAAAATCAGTTATCCCAAAAGCTTTCAAAATCTTTGGGAACACTTTTTCATGAAATAATCTTTGGTCGGATTCAACTACACGACTCATAACAACTAATTGTTGAGTCTGGGTGGATAGACCACCAAAAGCTTCTGGTGCGCCTTGCCATGCAGGGGTTACACCCCATACCGCCCCAACACGTTCTCGAATCTCTTCTTTAACCGGAAGATAATCCATCTCTTGTAACGTATGGAACAAACGTACCAAGTCTACTCGCCCTCTTTGGTTACGACTAGAAACCGCAACCATAGGGATGTAGTTCGGGTCTAACCTAGTTTGGGCGGCAATGTGTTCTCGTTCCTTACGCAAGCTTTCTGGATCATCAGTTGTCACCATAAGCATTGACGCTGGCATCTTACGCTCAAAGAAGTACCGATATATGTTCTTATCCATTCCAATTAATGTAAGAGCTTTTTCAAACACTGTAAGAATTGGAGACCACCCATACGTTTCGGAGGGAGAAAATTTAGAAACATGTATAATTTCGGTATCTCTAAGATAGATATGTTGGTTCCTGTGGTAGTATTTATACATTGCAGGAACACGGTCATACCCTTTCTTGGATTTCCCCGGCACTTCCTCAACATCACTTCGATCCATAGGACATATGAAATGAGCATTTTTAGGGAGACCGGCTTGATCAAGATCAAATTCAACAAGCGCGGGGTTTAATCGACGTATTTCTTTTACTTTAGATTTTATATTCCCCCCATCATCATAATACTCTTTTACTAAATACAAAAATCCATCATCAACAGTATTTATATCATTATGAAATTGTCTGAGAACCGACTCTAAACTTTGGTCAAAAACGTTGGCATCCGTTAAAAAGGTATTAAAAACTTTTAATTGTTCTCGATCAGCCTTTTCTTTTGTGGGGTGAATTTCCATGCCACGCCTAAAAACTTCTCCCGTGATATGTCCTAGAGCGGTACGAATTTCAGCTACGGAAAATGCAATTGTCTGTAAATCTTGCACAAGCTGTTGCCTGTATGCCATCTGGTGGCGAACCCATGTGTTGACAATGTGATCAAGACCTATTGACGGTGAAGAACTTGTGTCCCCCTGCTGCTTCATTAACTGAATGAAGTTCAACCCCTCGTTCATATCCATCATTTGCTGCGCCATTCCGGGCATTTCAGGCATATATTCAGATAATTTCATAAATTAATCCTTGGGTAATTCGTTTAGATTACTAGAAGCTATGGTATCCATAGCAGCTAGTTTGATAACCGCATCCATAGCTTTTTCTTTTATAAAGTAATCTTGTGACCGATTACTATGTACACGTAATTGTGCCAACTCATCATTTTGTTCAGATACTTTAATTTCTAAGTTCCTTAGTTTTTCTTGCGCCGCACTATATTCCGTTAGAACTTGATCTATTTCTTCGCTAGATCGTCCGCTGGAATCAGCTACATTATCTAAAATTCCTAAACGTCCCGCTTCTTTCATTAGAGATATAAACGCTCCCTCAGATATAGCCGTTACCGCTTCAGTCTTGTCGGGAACTTCATCATCCGGGCCGATGCTTTTTAAATCATCGTGCCACGTATCGAGAACTCTCCATGTCCCCGCCTCATCTCTATTAGCAATATATTGCTCATCACGTTCTCTAAGAATATTACCTAATGTCATTACTGTTCTCCTTACTTTACTTATCTATTATACTACAAAAATTAAAATTTACGCTATGTGGCACTTACTCCAACCACAAGATTTGCACGTTACGCACCCTCCCTCTTCTACAAGGTACACATTATCACAGCAAGGCTCATTATTTCCTATCTGCAATGATGCGTAATCTACATCGAACCCGTTTAATACCCCTTGTTTAGGGGAGTCCGCCTTTACTAAAACTTCCTTTTCACGGCTCCCCGACCTATAAACTGTAATCCCTTTGCAACCATTCTCCCACGCTGTCATATAAGCAGTATACACATCTTTAGTAGTCGTGTTATTCGCAAAGTTTATTGTTTTAGATATACCAGAATCACAAAACTCTTGGAACGCCGCTTGCATTTTAACATGCGCCTCTGGGGAAATATCTTCAGCGGTAACGTAAACTTCCTTTACCCACTTTGGAACATCAGGACGAGTTTTAATAGACCCCCCATTTGAAATATAGTCCATTAATTCATCCGAATAAAAACCATATAGTTTGGCATCTGTTTCAAAATATTTATTAATGTAATATAAGGTTTTCCCTTCTAATATATTCATCTTACGCCAAGCAAGAGCGAATGTTGGTTCTATCCCACTTGAGGTGTCCGCAAGCATAGAAATAGTTCCGGTTGGGGCGACCGTCAAACGGCAAGCATTTCTAAATTTTTCTCCCGATGACTCTCCTGAACTCATATAATCGCTGTTATGCCACGCTGGGAAAACGCCCCTTTCCTCCGCTAACCTACGAGATTCATTATCAGCAACGTCTTGAATGAACCCCATAAGAGTCCCACCAACTTGACGGCCCTGTTCAGTATTATATCCTATCCGTAATTGAATAAGCAAGTCTGCGAATCCCATAACACCAAGCCCAATTTTCCTAGTTGCTTTAGTCATTCTTTCTATTTCGGGCGTTGCGTAATAGTTTGCATCAATAACATTATCTAAAAAGCGTATAGCAATTTTAACTACTTTACCTAATTCCGACCAATCAACCTTTTCTTTCCAACTTAATGATGTCCCTAATGCTGGGGGCTTAAAGAAATTAACCACGTTAATTGAGCCTAAATTACAAGATTCGTTCCCTAATAGGGGTTGCTCTCCGCATGGATTGGTAGCAATCATACGACCGTATTGTTCTATAACATGGTTATCTCGATTTACAGTATCAAGGAAAACCACACCCGGCTCACCATTCCTCCATGCCCCGTAGACAATTTTACTGAAAACTTCACGGGCATCTAATTCTTCCACCACTTCATTATTTCGAGGATTGATTAGAGGATAATTCATCCCCGCTTTAACCGCTTTCATGAAATCATTTGTCACCCCAACAGAAAGATTAAAATTATGAATATCCCCCTCAACGGATTTACAAGTAATAAATTCTAAAATATCAGGATGGTGAATGTCCATAACCGCCATGTTCGCACCATCACGTTTACCCCCCTGAGTAATCATAGACGATACTCGTGATAGGGTTTTAAGAACTTCTACAGGCCCACACGAAATACCATGCGTGGTTTTAATTCGGTCTCCTTTGGGGCGTAGGTTAGATAAGGCAAATCCCGTACCACCCCCAAATTTCTGAACCATTGCCGTATCATGAGCAGCTTTCATTATTCCTTCCATACTATCTTCGAGGGGCAGAACAAAACACGCAGACAAAGTACCTTGTTTAGTTCCAGCATTCATTAACGTCGGAGAATTAGGGATAAAATCTAAATTAGACATAATAGTATAAAACTCATTAGATGTAAGTTGCACATCAATATCTAGTTTACCATATTTCTTTTCAACAATGGCAATTGCATCCGCAACTCGACGAAACATCGCAGGGGCATCTTCTACTACTTCATTAGAATTGTCCTTTAAAAAGTATCTTTTCTTGGCGACTACTTCAGCTTGTGAACTCAGTGTAATGGGTATAGTTCCGATGGTGTCCGCTAACGTCATAGTTGTTGTCATTTATTTCCCCTATCCTCTGAATCCACAGTATAAACATAATTTCCGTTCCATTACCCAAAAACTTGGCTGACACACCCCTTCGGTACAACCGGGGTTGATATGTTCTTTACTGTCTTCTTGATCACTCTTGTATGATAACATAACGTCCATACGTTTTGCAAGGTCTTTTCCTGACCCATCTTCCCCTTCGGCTCTACCTTCGGGGGTTTCACCCGGAGCCACCGCCTCGATCCAGTCGGATGCACTACCTAGAGTTTCGTATTTAAACACCGTAGTTTCCCACGCAGCTTGTATTGCCATAGCAATCGAAAAGAAGGCATCCCCGTGCCCCATAGGGGTAACAGGTGCCTTCAAATCATTATTAACAGAAATAATCTGTTGTGTTTGTCTCTCATCTTTTAAAAGTTTTAAATTGCCACTATGTACGGTTTTCTCAAAAACTTGAGCCATAGTCATTTTACTTTTAGCGGTGAAGACCATAGGCCACCAAGTTTGGTCTAATCCACGATCTTCTAATTCTCCCCTTGTATTATCAATATACCCTTTTTCTAGCTGAAAGTTTTGTGAAACTTCGTTTAAAAACTCTATTTGATCGGTATAATTCCAACCATCTAACCATGTTTGATTAATCTGCTTTAACACATCACCTTCTCTACTAAAAATTACGAGATGGGATGGGTGACGTTTTTTCCCTACATCAAATCCTGCGAAGAGTTGTTCGTTGGGGCGCTTTTCATATTTAGTATGGGCACTAAATGTACGTAAACTTTCATCTTCACACTTAGAAACGTCTTCTCTGTTAAAATAAGACTCCGTTTGAAAGGAAGGTTGTAGTAAAAACTCTGACGCAAAAGATTTAGGTCGTGCTTTTTGTTGTGCTAACAACCAATCTTCCGAATACAGTTCAGGCATAAGAACTCGCCTTGTTGGGGATGGGTCTAGTGCGGGTAATACTCGTGACGTAAAACGGGGGTCTCTTTGTAACTTAGCTAAAATATCATCCGGTAACATAGGAGTCCCAAGTACAATAACTGGTGTATCTCGATTTGGTATGAACATAGTTTCGGTCATGAAATGATCTTCAATTTTATTCATCTCTCCCAACTGTAATGGGTTTTCTGGGTCTCTAAGAATGTCATCTGCAATTAGAGCGCCATTGACATGCATACCTCTTTTGAACGAAAACAATCCCCCGTGCAATATCTCGATAGGTTTATTATTTACGGTATATCTAAATTGAAACTCGGCGCGGGTATTTCGTGGTTTTATCCAATCCATTAAAATTGGATTACGTTGGACAGTCTTATTAATTTCAGAAATATGATAACGCGCCATCGTATCACTATAAGATAAATAGAGAATTGACGTATCACGCTTCGCTTTTAACAGCCGCCAGATACTAAAGGCATGTCCCAGTAAGGTGCTTTTAAAATGAAATCTAGGCAGAATAGCAACATAATTTTTCTTGTCTTCTACTGCCTGTTCTACATCGTTCGTAATCACATCTACATGCCATGCTTTAAATAACTCAGGTCGGTCATAACTCTGCGACCAAATATTTCGCACAAACTCTTGAAAACTCCCAACCTTAGCTTTCTGTACAGAAGATAATCCTTCCGATAATTTTTGTAATGCGTCTAAAACTGTTACGTCTTTATTTGATGTTTGGGGAAATGCCACTAGTTCTTTGACCCTGCTTGTTGAATAATACCCTGAAAACGTGATGCTATACGTCCGATAAGCTTCTCATCCGTAATCTCCTCAACTAAAACATTTAGGATATCTTGAACGAATTGAATATTAATCAAGCCCTTCATGGTTTCCCGTTCTCCCTGAATACTCATATCAATTGTTCGGGCAGCAGTTCCAGCATCATGAAACTCTAATCCCTCTAAATCATCCTCCGCCTTCACTCGAAGTTTTCCATAAATATTTAAATGGTCTGTATTCAATCGTGCAAATCGTTGACTTTCCGTTTCCATTATTGCTGAAGTTCCCGCACTCTGTATTTCCAACCGTTTCTCATCCCAATTAAATTTTTTTGACCACGCATAAACTGTAGAGAGGGTAATGTTAATTCCAAACTTATCGGAAATTTTTTCAGTGATTTGTTTTGCAGATAGGTCACCAGTGATATACAAACTCATAGCTTCTAACCTAACTTCTGGAGATATAATTCTAGGCATTAATGTACCCCAAAGGCTTCGGTACCATGTTCTGGACTTTGGGAATCAACGTTACCCCCATAAGGAGTACCGTCTGATTGTAATAATTTACTAAAATCCATATATCCAGTTTTATTTGATGCAGCAACAAAACAAGCAGGAACTTTAAATTTAGCCCCCGCCGAAAAAAATGTTTTAAATTCAATACCAATTTCATCTCGTGTGCAAACTCCTCGCCAAACATGGTCTCTTTCACTAATTGGTTTATAGTGGACATTATTTCTAAGGGTTCCGGTAGTTCTTTGAGTATCTTCAAACTGTTTATTATTTACACAATCATAATATTTACACCAAACTACTACACCATGTTGTTTCTTGAACTCCTCAGGGGTCATATCTGATGGTAGTTTATCCTCATAGGTTATCGTCTCTGGTTCTCTACCGGGACTCATATAAAAGGTCTTTGGCTTTTCTATCTTAGGCATTTATTTCTCCTCTTCTTTTCGCCCACAAAGCGATACAGGCGGCATCCGCATAATCTTGTTCGGGGAATATATCTCCCCACTTGTCTACAGCATATTTTTTAATGTCTGGTTTCCCTGCATTACCCTTACCCAAAATTTGTTTTTTCCAACTCCGATTA
>Ga0208790_1000703_pt1 | contig 15392 bp, 12 predicted proteins | sample 10_taG_FD_184083 | JGI IMG/M metagenome (GOLD analysis project Ga0208790, IMG submission 184083) | Marine viral communities from the Subarctic Pacific Ocean - 10_ETSP_OMZ_AT15264 metaG (SPAdes) (version 2) | ecosystem: Environmental > Aquatic > Marine > Oceanic | place: Pacific Ocean | collected... | reverse complement strand
CTTGATCGTCCCACGTACCGCTGAGTCTGTTAACTGTATCTCTTGTACTATACCAGTTAGCGGTTATACCAGTTACCGTCGAAATGTCGGCTTTATTAGCTTGGCTGTCCGTATAAGCTGTGCTCCAGTTTGCCGACAAAGCGCCTAAGGCTTCTATGTCAATTGTATTTGCGCTAGCCTGATTGTATGCGGTGTTCCAACTAGCGCTTGTAGTAGCAATGTTACTGATATCGCTTTGATTGGTTGTTGCAAGCTGAGCACCGGTTGTCCATGATCCGCTAGCAGACGATATGTCTGCAATATTAAGTTCGTTACCAACAGCTTTATTATATCCAGTATTCCAAGTGCCGCTGGTTGTAGCGACATTATGTAAATTGTCATTGTTAAGCTGGCTGTCCGTATAAGCTGTATTCCAATTAGCGCTTGTAGTAGCAACTGATGATATATCCTTTTCATTAGCAAGGGATAATGTATATGCAGCACCCCAGCTACCAGAGTTAGATATAACGTTAGCAAGGTCTCGCTTATTTTGTAGACTGTTTACATATCCGATATCCCACAGACCGGACGTTGAAATAATATTCGCAATGTCTGCTTTGTTTAATTGGCTGTCTGAATAAGCCGTATCCCAATTACCAGATGTAGTTACAACGGTTGCAACATCAAGCCTACTTTGCAAACTATTATTATATGCTGTATTCCAGCTGGCTGAATTAGTAGCAACATTAGCAAAATCTCCAAAATTTTCTAAACTACGTGTATAACCTAAGTCCCAGTTTGCCGAGTTATCTTGTACAGTAGCATGATCACTATTCCAACCAGCATTAGCTACTTCCCAGCCACTGCTGAGCGTTGAAACAGATGCATATGTACTTTCCCAGTTACCTGACGCAAGAGCTAAGTTTGATACATCTAATGTATCTTCTTGTGATCTATTATAAGCGGCTGTCCAATTTGCTGACAAGGCTCCCATAGATTCAATATCTATCGTATTTGTAGTAGCAACTGTTGCTGCAGTATCCCAAGTAGCAGATGCTGTAGCAACACTAGCAATGTCTAATCTGTTTGCTTCCGCTTTTGTTGCTGCAGTGTCCCATGTTCCGCTATTTGTAGCAACAGTAGAAATATCATCTCTATTTTCCTGAGCAACTGCCCAAGCATTGTCCCAATTAGCTGATGTTGTAGCGACATTTACTATATCTAATCTATTCGCTTCAGCTAATGTAGCAGCTGTATTCCAATCAGCTGATGTAGTAGCAATTGTTGCAATATCTAATCTGTTTATTTCAGCTAAAGTAGCACCCGTATCCCACGTGCCACTATTTCCAACCAATGTTGTATATGCCGTCTCCCAGTCTGCAGAGTTTGCGAATGTTAGTAGATATGTATTTTCCCATTTACTCGATACTGAGTCAGTAACTGCCCCACCACCGCCAGCTCCTGTATTGAGAGTGATAGTACCGTCGCCGTTAGACGACAACGTATCATTTGTTACAAGTATTGTATGTACATTAGTAGCTGCCGGTGCACCGTCGTTCTCTTGAACGGTAATACCTGTAATTAATTGCCCAGCACTGGTATGTACAGATTTTGAAACATATAATTTACCGTCTATAGATGTACCGTATCCTGGGATTCGACCGCTATTAAGACCGATACCAGCAGCATCTATCGTTATAAACTTACTGCCCGATTCTATTGTTAATCCTGACGCAGGATTCGCGACAGTAGACTTGATAATTAGCTCGCCGCCTGCTACTATTTCAGAATAGGGGTACCCCAGATATATCGCTTCGGAAGACAGTGTGGCTGCGCTAAGAGAATGTGCATTAAGCTTAGCGGATGAGCCGCTGTCGGGTACAATACCTACACCTACTCTCGTACCGTCATCATAAATTTGTGAATTGCCTTGACCTTGCCATGTATCTGTATCGGTCCATTTTGTAACATAGTTTTGCGTACCGCTAGCGCTATTTTCCGTAACGAGGGTGTGTGTTGTGTTCCAGCTTGCGCTGCTCGATGCAACTGAGGACATATCACTCTTAAGAGCCCAGTCAGCGCTATTAGTTGTAACAACGCTTCTTATCTCGTTCCATCTACCGCTCGCTTCAGCCAACAAACTAATATCGCGATATACATTTGTTAACCATTCAGCACTATTTGTTGTTACTGCTGTATTTGCAATATTCCATCCTGCGGAAGCAATTGCGATATTGGCCAGTGAAGACCTCTCGGCATATGCTAGATCCCAATTAGCGGAGTTTTGCGCAACTGTTGATAGGTCTAATTCATTATCAACAGCCTTCTGCCATGAAGCACTATTTGAATGAACGAGTAGCCAACCTGAATCCCATTTAATGCTGCTCATGTCACCGGCATAAACAATTTCAGAAGCGCTTATAGAACCATAAACTGACAGTTCCTCTGGACCTTCAGTACCACCAATAACTACAATATCGTCGATATCGATCGGATGTAATACGTTCTGTCCTGCCGGTTCATTCCATTTAGTAGATCCGCCGCCCCAGCCAGCAGAATTACCTTGTACAACGGTATATGCATTTTGCCAATTCCCGCTAACATCTAAATTATGTAAAGATATTGCTCCGTGTACAAACTGTGTTGTTGCGATGTTAATATCTGACGACGAGGCCGGCTGAGTAAAGCCTGTAGCGCTTTTTGTTAAATCACCAGAAAGACCGTTATATAGGATGATTGCATCTGAGGACGAGGAACTAAGGCCAGCTAAAACCAATGTCGTGCCACCTGAACCGTAAAGATTCTGGGTGAGTATTACATTAGTAAACGTGGCCAGGCTAGTTTGCCCGCCGGTTTGACTCAGTGCCATTAAGAATATTTATTAGAATCCGCTTGTATTTGCGAAGTATCTATGTTTTATCCTTAATTAAGAGAAACGTTGCGAAAAGAAAAAAAACCCCCTGTTCTTGTATGTCACGAGCAGCACTACCGTGGATTGCTGGCTACACCTACCAATTTAATCGCTGTGTCAATAGTTATGTTCGGATAACGGTAATTTTTATTTTCATACGCGATAATAGCTGTTACTATTTTCCTCAAAGCTGTAATGTCCTTAACTTTATTATCTTCGAACAAAACCAGTTTTTGATTAGATTTTATGCCAGTTTTCTTGTTTACAAAATTGATATATTTATTTGTCTGATTTTCATGTGGAGGTGACCATCTAGTAATAATACCGCTTATTGTATTGATGTCATATTTCTTATCATATGTACGTAATACAATAATAAGAGCTCTGATACCATACTCCGGTGATTTGAACTTTACGAATCTACCGTCTGTACCGACACGGCCAATCCATTTATCACCCGCAACTATATTGCCTGGATTATTATTACGTACGCCACGCGTGGCTCCGAAACTGTTAAATGTAATAAGAATTGCAGCGATTATTACGTATTTCATATATCAATTATGAATGATATTGAAAGGAACTTCAAGCTTTATGTCCATTTATCCGCGTCGCTCGGTTCTAAAGGCTCGTCACCGCCCCATGGAGGTAAGTCTTTTTTATATTTTCGGAGCTCAATATACATTTGATATATCGTACGCTTCATATTTTGTATAGCCGATTTAGAACGAAATAGCTCCATTTCTATATTCATTTGGCGGCTCATTACTCCATTAATAAAATCAACATTATCAGCTTCCTCCGCGTCATGCATGATTACTAATTGTTTGATTATTATTTCTTTTTGAATGCGCAGAGAACGTTCTACAGTATATCCGTACCCGAATAAAAGAAGTATTACTATATAGATACTCACCCATTTCCATGTACATGGAGGAAGGATTTTCACATATTTATTTAGTCATATTCAAAGGGAAACACTACCCATTCATCGTCTGAAAATACTTTATGATAATAATTTGGCGCCCTGGATGTACCTTTCTTTATGTACGGACAGGCAGTAAATAAATGAGCACCTCCCGACACTCCAAACATATGACCAATCGCGAAAGTAAGAGTTGTTCCTTTATCACTAATATCGTCAACAATTAGTATTTTATCATGTCTATCAAATTCTTCTCTAAAATCGTTTATACCTTGCGTTATTTGTACTTCATTTCCAGAATTGCACCCATCGTATAATTTGAGACCTAGAGTAATAAATTTTTTCGGCTTAACAATTTCAGCCATTATCCTAGCGGGGACTAGTCCGCCACGCGATAAAGCAACCATATAATCAATTTGAGAATGATCAGCCATCACTTTTGCAGCTGTGATATCGCAGTCCTTGTGAAAGTCCTCCCAAGAAATATGTGTTTTTAACATATATTTAATATAGTATAAAAACTATATTATTCAACTAACCATTTACCAACATGTTTAGATAGTTCTTCCGCAGCGTCATGAAGAGCTTTTTTCCGTTCCGGCTTGCGCGCTCGCTTAGCTTTCTCGTAAATTTCTAGAACAAAGTCGTGAGTTATCTCTTGGACGGCCACGTGGTTGCTCACCTCTTCTGGTACGATGTCTTTTTTCTTCACTGTCTTCCTCTCGCTCACTAAAAATATTTAATCCAATATTGCGTATAATAAAGCTTTAAGGACTTTCCACGAAAATATATTAAATTGCAGATATTGGGGCCTGCAGAAAGGATCTAAAAAGATTGTTTAATTCGGAAATATTAACACTATAACTTGTTATAGCTCTCTAATCGATTAAACCACATATAAGAATACTTTTGAAACTGTATTTCATTCATTTCAAATAATTGAAATTGATAATCTCTAGAGCACATTAATACAGCTCCATTCTGAATCTCCGTACCCATCATATAATTATGCGCATGTGTATATGCACATAGTTGGAGATAATAGTCTTCAATCCATTCTTCTTTCTTAGGCTTATTAGTTTGCTTGAAATCGATAATATGCGGTACACCTTTATACATACCTACAACATCTGTGGTACCTGCGTATTGATCTTTATAATATAACTGAACTTCAGATCCCCAGATTTCTGTAACGTATTTGTCTAAAGATTCTTTAATGATAATATCAGCCATTTTTTTGGCCTGTGAATGTACCGGGCTCGGTATATATGTACGCTCAGACTGTGTAATATAATCTTCAAGAAATAAGTGCATTGAAGTTCCCATTCGAGCAGCCTCAGTACGTATTTCTTTAGCACGCGTTTTGCCTACTCTATTCTCCCAATTCTGCAGACCAGTCATGTCTTTTGTTTTTGAAAGAATAGTTGTTACTGACGGCACCAGATCATCCTCCGGTGTCTTATATAAACGTATACCGGTTGACTCGTCTCGTACTAACGAAGGGTATAGATATTTCTCGAAGTCTCTTATCACTACTTGATTATAATATATAACTGATAAAAATCAATGATTATTTATTTGATCAAGCTTTTCTTCTAATTTGTCGAATCTGCTATTAAAATAGTCAAGTAATTTGTCTAAATCTTGTTTGGCGACATATTTCTCAGGCATAGCTAGCGCTAGATCTGCTAACTCTCTTCTCACTTCTTTTAGATCTGTATTGTGATGCTTCTCTAAACATTCAACATCATCTTCCATATCCTTGACGCTTGACCAGACGATTCTAAAAACCCAGCCACCTAGGACGATAATCGCACCGAACGCGGCATTAATTATAAGTTGAGCATCTACCTCCATACAATTATTTATTCAGCTCTACATTATTTGTTTATGGCTCTGATGTAGAATGTGTCCATGTAACGCTTGTCCCGTTTAAGGGAATATATTTATATCTCACTTGGCCGCCGTCATTAAATTTAAGAATAAACTTATCACCTTTAACGTAAATCATAGCCTGTGAACCATTTGACGGTAGAGGTAATGGCGTTGTATCTGAATATTCATTAAGCGATATACATGCACTAACTGATCCAACATGCACGGTTGTTTGAGGATTATCTTCACCTAGACCAATATTGCCTACATTATCTATAGTAAGGCGAGGTAAGTTACTTGTTTCGTCTCTTACTTGAAATTTATTTGCTTGAAACCCATCTACACATAGCGACCAATCTTTTTCGTCGTTTTCTAAGCGATATTTAGACTTACCGTCAGTTCCTGTACTTTTAATTCTAGCTCCTACGTCTAATGACGAGCTTTGTATATCAAATGTATATTCTGGAGCCGCTGTACCAATTCCAACCTTATTATTAAAATAATTGTTACCCGAAAATGAACTTAAACATTCGAAATAAGCTGCGCCGCTGGCGCTTACATTACCGTTAACAGTTAACTTTTCGCCTGGTACATCACCGATACCGATACCAATACTCGACATTGTAGTCATATTGGTAAGATATGGCGTCCATAATCCTGATAAAATACCTTGATTTGACGATAAGGATTTTATATTACCTATGTTAGTTGATGCATCATTTTTAAGTGCAGATAGTGTACCTTCAAAAGTTGTATTAAATTCTGTAATTATAAAATTATCAAATTTTAGTATTTGTGTACCTTCTGTATTTTCAACCATTAAAAAATCGCCAAATTTTATTTCATTTGTTTCCGGTAGCTTCTTAATGTTAACTGATGTATCGTTATCTGACATTTGTATTATTTAGTTATAGGCACCCCGCAGACAAGTATACGCTGAATTGCGAACTACCTGGCGGTTGCTGATATGTATTTAATTTTTCGTAGTCGGTAGCTTCTCCTTGTATTGAGAAGTTTTTAATTTCACAATTCATAACAGACTCGGATGTACTGAATGCTAAACCCACCCTTACAGTCTCAGGATTAGTGTAAGGGATTAAGCGGTCTCCTAATCCCGTTTGCAAATCAATTTCTTGATACGGATAATATATGTCGTCTGCAGGGCTTTTTATTTCTACCTTAACTCGTTTACCATTGTCTTGTATTGTAACTCTTACTGACTTGAATGTTATATCATCCCTGCTTGCAACTTGTTCATGAAGAGTAAGTGAAGGTGTATTACCGTATCGCTCATCAGCTGTTAATGCTGGCGTATCTGCAGTACCAAACGTACTCAGATTAGGTGATACACTATATACGTTGTAACTCGAAAGTTCGCCAGTTCTAATACAAATTGTATTTGGCGATAATGCAGGTTTCACGCAAGACGAAACAACGCTTGTCGATGTGTCTAAAATCTTACTACCAACCTTACCTTGATTTGTTGTACTAAAATCGCCTTTGACGTCAAATCCAATACCGAGAAACGCTCCTTGCAGGCCATTCTTTGTCGCGCTAAGCTCCGTATTATACGCAACTGGTCCGTTATAATTACAATATCCTAGTGAACTGCCTATACCAGCTGGATAAAACTCTTTTCTAGCATCAAAAAAGAATAAACACAACCCGTCTCCTGGCGGTCTCCCTGGAAATGTTGTTAGTGTTGGTACGATTGTAGCCATATAATCTTATAGATATTTATGTATAAATACTTATATGAAGAGTTCGAAGAGTAAACTTCTAAAAGAAGCTTATGATCAAGAATGGCAAAAACAATTTATTTCTCCTATACCTCCTCATTTATCCCCTACAGAACAAATTGAATGGGAAAAGGAATTAGAACGGGAAATGCAAGAACTTGAGCGCCGAAAAGCAGAAGGATATTATTATAATTAAACTTTTTTAGTTATACCATCAACATCTCGATGATGTGAATATGATACAAACATATTATACTTAACGCGGTCTCCGTTTTTATCTGTAGGAAAATCTTCAGTATATGTGCCAAATAGTCTATCCATAAAGAATAAACATATACCGTAATTAACATTATCGTAATGGTGAATGTCATGAAGCTTTACTAGTTTTTGAAACCATTTATACTTCCATAGAAAATGACCGTTAACATGAAACGCTGTATGCATATTAAGAACAATTCCCCATGCATACATCCATGCTCCAAGAGCAAACGGTATTGCATATGATAGAGGCGCAACCAAGAGCGCTATAATTGATGCTGAGATTCCTACTACATACCACGTCCAACTATTAGCATTTCTATATTCGTTCGTGCGGAGTCTGTTGACAGGATACTCGGTCTCGTGATGTTTGTAGTGTCTAAACGCGACGGTTTTACCTAGAAGTTCGCGATGTTCAACCCATCTGTGCCAGAAATAACCTACTAATTCAACGACAAATGGACCAGCTAAAAAGAAAAGTGCTGCGTATTTAACCCATTCCATAAAAATACTTATTACGGAAATACTGTTTTTATACAATTATATTAAGGGATCTGGATTTGTAGTTGTCGGCATCGGCTCCAGATCTGTATTTTCTATCCATGTCTGCGTATCTTCATTCCAATAATATGGTTTATCATCCTCAGGATACGCGACAGGAGCATACCACCCCAGCTGAGAATTATATGACCATGACGGGTAAGGTTTCGGAGATCTAAATTCATCTATGTCTTCTATATATGAATATCCGATACCTGCGAATATATGTCTTATATTATTATTATTATATGATGTCTGTTTCCATTTAGTATCATCACCAAACATGCATTGCAAATAATCGACACCTTGCTGTTCAACCAGTTCGCCGTCATGTAATAGTATTTTATTATCTAACACAATAACTTGTATTACGATATTATCTTCATCTAGTTGCGCAAAATGTGCCATTACTCAGTATTCCTTTCCGGTAATTCTACCCAGCCAATCGGATTAAATTCGCTCCATTCATAATCCTTCCCATCGTCTGGCATAGGAGTAATATTCTCCCAGCTGCATGTCTCTTCATTAAGCTGGCATGAATACGCAGGCTTCGGTGGTATAAATGCATTTCGTGATTTGTCATATGTATACCCTCTTGCTGCATAGTTTTTTCTAAATGGTGTGCCTCCTAGAATATGTACTCCTCCTCTCGTATTATACGATGTCTGTTTCCATTCATCATGATCATGTATTTGCTTGAGATAATAAATACCGTTTTCCTCAGACTCATTACCGTCTATGTCTACTAAATGCTCGTTGTCGACGAGATGTACTGACCTCACCACACCGTTTTTAATCTTTGCAAAATGTGCCATTAGCTTTATTGATATTTCCATTTAATAATTACTGTACCACTACCGCCGTTGCCACCCGCATCCATACCACGAGCACGACCAGCGCCGGCGCCGCCACCGCCTCCACCGCCACCAGTGTTAATAGTACCAGCTGTACCAGAAACGGATTGACCCGCTGACCACGTCTGCGGACCGTCTCCTCCGCCTCCAGAGCCTCCTTTGCCTCCAGTAAGACCTATATATCGAGTCAAAACGCCGCCTCCACCGCCTCCACCGAACTGTGTAGTAGTACCTGTAATGCTGCTTTCAATCCCAGCTCCTCCGTCTCCGCCTCTAGAAGTGTACCCGTCAGCACCGGAAAGAGCTGAACCGCCGCCTCCACCGGCTCCATCTGAAGTACTAAGTGACTGTGTACTCGATGACGAAATTATATCTTGATAAATTGGGTAATTTTGTCCTGCAGATGGCGTAAACCCTGATACAGAAAAGCCAGTAGTTGTATATCGCGCTGCACCTTTAGTTATTCTAATGTTCTCCATATACCCCTGAAAGTAATAGCCTCCATATCCATTTCCGTTATTACCTATTCCTGTTTTAATAATATTACCGGTAACCGGCGCTGGTCGGCCGAATTTACCGTCAAGAGCCATGTTATTGGTCGCGTTTCCGTCAACCCACATTGTAAATACACCTCCCCAATTTGTTATAGCAACATGATGCCACTCATTCGATGTGAGAGGGCATTGCATGAATCGATAAGAACTTCTAGAACTAGTAGTAAAAACAAGAAACGTCATCCGGTCAGCATCATGATCTAAACGCCATTGAAAATTCATATTAGGGCTGAAGAAATCATCTTGAGCCATAATTGTACTATAGGAGGATTTGCTTGTCCGATATATCCATGCCTCCATTGTAAAGTCGTTACCTATGAAATCGTTCTTCTCAACCGCCGGTAGAGTCATATACATACCTGAGTTCCGGCCGACAATATCAAAAGCGATCGATGTCGTACCAAATTTTGCTAATGTAGTGGAGTGATAGCAGTAATGAGGATTAGTTACAGTTTGTGATTGAGGCGACGAATCAGTTATTGTATATTTGTCAGTAATTGTCTCAGATCGGATATCTAATATAACCTTTGACGCAAGATCGGCAGGCTCAAAGGGCCCTGCAGAATTGCCAGTTGTGGTAGTCGTTATAGTTGCCGTGCCGATTCCATATCCGCCCATTGTACCAGTTCCGCTCGATTCTCCAGGGTTTGTAATCAGAGTTGAATGTCCGCTGCCTCCGCCTCCACCACTGCCACCAGTATATGTTATAGATCCGTCAGGGACCGTATATAAAGAGCCTTTACCTAAATCGGGATATACACACTTACCTTTTGTATATTTGGCATCATAGTAGTAGAAGTAATTAGTATAATACCAGTAGTCCGGGTAACAATCCCAGCAATAATTATTGGCTAAGTGTGAATGATAGGCTGGCGAGCCACCAATAGAGAAATAACCTTGATTTATATCTGTTTTGATGTTTTTCATGGGCCTGCCTCCCGCACTCCCATCGCCTATCTGTACACCATTAATAAAAATATGAACATCATTATTGCTATATCGGCAAATCGCGACATGGTTCCACGAATTCCATCCTTTCCACGGATAGGCCCAGCGGTATATATAACTGCCCTTATCACTTACAAGATAAGAGTAATATGTACTTAAATTGGTTAAACCATACTCAAACCTATAATAGCCTCTATACTGGAGAAGACTAATTCTATTGTAAGCTCCGCTGCCGATGGAAAGTATCGCAGCATCGCTTTGGGTCTCCGAGGAAAGTTCTGAAGGATTAACCCATGTCTCGATAGTAAACGGGCCAGTACCCGGGAATGTATCGGCGGTTAAATCTACCTTCAATGGCGCGTTGTTTGTGTATATAGAACTGCCAAGCGTATCAAATGGATTGCCTTTAGATGTCGAATGGTAAACGCTTGTAACGCCGCGCTTGTTTTTGGTACCAGCATCGGTTCGGCCGGCTACAACATCATGTTTGTATTTGGATAAGTCTTCAAACTCTCTTGAACCGTTCCATGTATTGCTGCTAGTGACAAGAGCTCCTAGCTCTTCTGAGAATGCTGCGCTCCCGGCACCGGCATTCCTCCCGTTACAATTCGCGCTACCACCACCGCCAGCCGGTCCAGTTACCTTTTCACTACCGTCTATCCATTTAATTTTTGACTCATATCCATCGTACCCTGCTTGAATGCTATTGTCTAAAAAAATGTTAGCGCCTGCACCACCGGCACCGACAGTAACAGGATACCTACCTTTATAAATCCGCTCTCTAGTATGACCACTCAGACATAAAACAGCACCGGCTCCTCCTCCGCCTCCAGCTCCGAATGCATGTGCGGTAGACCCTGCTCCGCCGCCACCTCCTCCTCCAACTAATAGGCATTCAACAGTATTACTGCCCATTTCATTACCTTGATTTATAACATCAAAGCTTGAATCACCCGTAAATTGTATCCATTTATAGTTACCGTCTGTGTTTATTGTTTCGCCACCATTTCCTGAAATGTCAGGATAATATGATTTAGGCAATGGCTCTACCCGCCATCTTACAATGACCTTACCTGACCCTCCATTACCGCCGCGGCCTCGGGCCCCCCAGTAACCGTAAGTCTTGCCGCCGCCGCACCCGCCGCCGCCCGTATTCGCCATACCGTTACTATACCAGGTACCAGCTTTGACTCCGTCGCCGCCTCCTCCTTTTCCGCCCATCGCTGGCGATGCCGTACCAGACCAGTATGGGTAATAGGCTATTCCTCCACCTCCACCTCCAGCGAGATATCCGTTATCTCCAACGCCACTGCTGAGCATCCAAGTATATGTCTTACCGTCACCCCCGTCTCCACGGACTGTTCCCCGGTTTCCTTTACCTCCTTCACCTGCTCCACCGCCTCCGCCATTGAGATAAGGAAAGCCGGAACTGTTGGTGGCGGTCCCGATATATCCGTGGTTACCTTGCCCGGCTATGCCTGTACCGCCGGAATAGCTGTAAGAAGACCCGCCTCCGGATCCGCCGTTTAGAAGAGCTCCTGTACCGCATCCGGTGGGCCCGTACGATGATCCGGCTCCTCCCCCCGCCGCTGATAGTACTGTACCGGTTGAAGGTGTTACATATGTTGGAGATCCCTGTTGTGCGCACCATCCGCTGCCACCACCACCGCCGGCTCCAATAGTAACGTCGTATGACTGTACTAAATTAGAATCGTTTGTATATCCGCTCAAGGTAACGAACCCGCCGGCGCCGCCGCCGCCGCCAACGCCTACGTTTGACGGATAGATCCCATTGCCGCCACCGCCACCGCCTCCGATAATATAAATTTCTATAGTATTGCTACCTAATTCACTACCAGAATTCATTACAGTAAACGCACTCGCGGTAGTACTGTCAATTTCTATATATCTAAATGAAGAATTATACCTGTCAGTTTTAACGATGGCAGCGGTCGACGTAACTGAAGGATAGAGACTGGCCGACAGTTCTGCAGTCTCATGACGATATGGGTTAAATAAATTACTCATAGTACTACGTCCTATATCCAAGCAACCAAAGCTTGAGACCCTTACCGGGAGACGTACTACCTACTTGATCAATATCAATAGTAATTTCTGCATCATCTGCTAATGCTGTATCTGAAATAACAGCTGCAGATGCTGATGTTGTGCTTGTTCTTTCACTGTCATCAATTACTAGTTTACTTGATAGAATACTGCTCCCGTCCTCATTTATATCAATAATAAGATTATCATCCGTCGGTGCAGTATTAACATTTGCACGAATACTGTTTATTGTCATCGCATATGGCATTCTAAATGTCGTCTTCCCTGTACCTATCGATAGATTGGTCAATTCGTCAGAAACAGATATTCCTAATGCATCAGCTTCCCAATTAGCGCTTAACGACGAAACTGTCTGATATGTAGAAGTAGCATCAGTATCTGTAACTGATCCTGTTATACTGGTTACAACAGTTTGTTTATATCGCGTTTCGCCTGAAAAAGCTTCTGTTGGCGGGGTAAATGCACTTGTATATCTCGCCAATCCTGGCGTTAACCTATATTCGTCAATATAACCTGCGAAGAAATTCGAGCCTTCACCCATATAACCAATCGTTGTAACCACAGGTACGGTGAAATTATCGGTGTTGCTTTGCGAAGCTTTTTCTACACCGTCGACATATATTTTAATAACACCGCTAGATCTAACTACAGCTATGTGATACCAATTATCTGTACCGAAACCTGCGCCTGTTGTCGATATATTAACATTTGATGCGCCAATACCATGAGAACTAAATGATATTTCAGTCGGATCGCTAGGAAGATACCTAATGAACGCTTTCGGTTGGGGTCCGGGCCCGACATCCAGACCCCAAATTCCCATCCCTGCGGTGATCGACGTAGGATATATCCACATTTCAATCGTAAAGTCACCGTTACCTGGATCTAAGGTGTTATGGTCTGGCATTGAAATGTAACCTGTACCATCTAAGTACAAACTAGCAGTACCATACTTATAGATAGCTGTTGTAATCTTTGCATTACCGATGAACGTTACTGTATGAGCATTGTTTGAATCATCAGTTGTAGATACAGCGTCGTTATCATCTTCAAAATGTAATAGGGCTCCTACCTTATAATAATCACTATCCGAAGATATAGAAGTATACAGGTCAGCCGTAGAGTATCTTGCTATTGAACCGGCACCAGCAGCTCCTGCTTCCCAACCTGCACTATTACTCATAACTGTTGTATAAACTGATGTACTAGTCGGTACATCAAGTGCTGCAGAGATCCCAGTAACAACTGTTGTTTGGTAAATTGATTCACCAGAAAATGCTGCTGAAGCTGGTGTAAAGTCCGAAGTATATCGACCTACACCATTGGTGATTCTAACCTCATCTATATAACCGCCAGGAAATCCTTCCACTGAGAATTGAGAAGTGCGCGCTAAAAGTAGGTCATATATCGAATGACCTATTGGATCAGAGTATGTAACGGAAGCTTCTTCTGTACCGTCTAGGAATAGTCTTAAATTTGACCCGGTTCTACTAACTGCAATATGATACCACGTATTAGCCGCAAGCTGGGTTGTACTATATAAATCCCAGACACCGTCATTATTGTAGTAAAAATATAAATTTTTAGTACCCGCAATATGGAATTGATGCTCATTACTTGTATATGGTGTATTCCATCCCGCTACGCGGTATGCACCGGCCAACGTGCTGGGAGTTCTAATCCACATTTCCCACGTAAAGTCACCTCCAAATGAGAAATCACTACTTCCAGGAAAATTTATATAGCTACCAGCAGTAGGAAAATACAAAGAAGCATCCCCAAATTTTTTCTGATCAGTAGAAATAACAGATTGACTATTCCATTTCGAATCGTGATGTCTAGCGCTGTCATCTCTTGTACCTACGTTGTCGTCATTTTCTTCACAATGAAGTAGTAACGTAACGTCCTCAAAGTGGTCGTCAGTTGAAACGCTGGTATATATATCTTTTGTTGTATATGATGCAAATTGATTTGTACTTATCGCTGAGTCAATACCAGTAACAACCGTATCAACATAATTAGCTTCACCAGAGAATGCTGTTTCAGTTGGTGTAAATGTATCGGTATATCTCGCAGTACCAACTGTAAATCTACATTCGTCAATCCAACCGTTCATCGCGTGCTGATAGCCAGAATCAATTGTCCCGAAGCTGGAACCAAATACCATTCCAGTGGACTCCGTAAGCGCTACCGTTGCAGAATTAAGAGTCGTACCTACTACTTTTACACCTTGATGATAAACATCGATATTATGACCGCTGCGTACAAGCGCTACGTGCTGCCATAAATCATCTACTACTATAAGGGTTGAAGATTGTACAGCATGTGTCCATTGAGTACCATTTGTAGATAGGTAAAGCCACAATCTACCTTCCGCATCGTACAATAGTAAAAATGGCGAATATGATGTAGATAGTTCACGTCCTCCAAATATACCATTAGAACTGGAAGTGAGTGTAGGACGTATCCAGCATTCAATAGTAAAGTCCTTACTCTCTACGTTGAACTTCGAATGATGTTCGTAAAATAGAAATCCTGTCCCTTTGGTCATGTAGAAGCTAGATGTACCAAATCTAGCTTGATCTGTCACGACAGCTCCACTACCAATAGCTGTGAGGACGTGGTCAGATGCATGAAGTGAGTCATCATGAACCTTACCTGAATCGTCAAGTTCGAAGTGATTTAATAAAACAACATCATTATAATGCTCGTCATCTGATTGCGTCGTATATATGCTCTTTG
>Ga0208790_1000697_pt1 | contig 15498 bp, 13 predicted proteins | sample 10_taG_FD_184083 | JGI IMG/M metagenome (GOLD analysis project Ga0208790, IMG submission 184083) | Marine viral communities from the Subarctic Pacific Ocean - 10_ETSP_OMZ_AT15264 metaG (SPAdes) (version 2) | ecosystem: Environmental > Aquatic > Marine > Oceanic | place: Pacific Ocean | collected... | reverse complement strand
CTCGGAACCTGCCCGACCTACATCTGCTCAAGAACGCAGGAGAAGTCCTTGTAGGGCCGCACATCGCCTTCAACGTGCTATCGGTTTTTGACGAGGATAATTGGGTAATGCCGAGTGACCCCGATAGAATCAACATCGCCCTTTATCACGGATCTGTGTCTGGCGTCAAGACCGACACCGGCTGGGTGATGACTCATGGCGATCACGACGTAGGAATTTTCGGTGGTCATGACTATGCTATGCTTGGCGACATTCACAAGACAAATCAAATCCTCGACACCGAAGGTCGCGTGAGGTATTGCGGCTCAACCGTCCAGCAGAATCACGGCGAGACAAACGACAAGGGATTCTTGATTTGGGAAATTGAAGACAAGGACACGTTTCGCGTGAGTCACCATGTCTTGCTTAACCCCAAGCCATTCGTAACAATAGAACTCACGCCAAAGGGGCGTATGCCAAGGGGAACCAAGATCCCGCCCGGCGCCCGCTGCCGACTTGTGAGTAATAATAACTTACCATTAGACGTTATGCGTAAAGCTGTGGAAATTGCCAAGCATCGTTTCAATCCTGAAAGCATCACTTTCCTAAATCGTGCCGCCGGCGAGCGTGGTACTGTCGAAATCGGCGCAGGTTTCAAAGTTGAGAACTTACGCGACAAGGGAGTACAAGAGAATCTAATCCGTGAATACCTCACAGATTATGAACCGACCGAAGAAATGCTGGAGCGCGTGTTTGAGCTTAATCGTAAGTATAATTCCAAGATTGAAGAGACTGAAGAAGTTGCACGAAATGTAAATTGGAACCTCAACAAATTTGAGTGGGACAATCTATTCAACTACGGCGAGAACAATAGCGTTGACTTTACAAACCTCAACGGTATTGTGGGAATCTTTGGAAAGAACTATTCCGGAAAGTCTAGTATCATTGACGGGATGCTCTATACAATGTTCAACACAACTTCAAAGAACGAGCGCAAGAACTATAATATCATCAATCAGAATAAGAAAGATTGCCGCGGCAAAATTGAGCTTCAAGTTGGCGACAAAACTTACACGATCGAGCGTAGGTCAGAGAAATATATTAAGAAGCTGAAAGGCGCTGTTACGAATGAAGCCAGAACGTTTTTAGAATTTAGTGGGACGGACCCATTAATGGGCGACGAGACTAGCCTTAATGGTACCACACGGAACGAAACAGACGCCCACATTCGTAAGCGCTTCGGGACAGTAGAAGACTTCTTGTTAACCTCAATGTCCAGTCAGCTCGATAGTTTGTCTTTTATTAAGGAGGGATCAACTCGTCGTAAGGAAATTCTTGCTAAGTTCTTAGATTTAGACATTTTTGAGAAAAAGTTTAAGCTAGCCCAGGAGGACGGCGGCGACCTAAAAGGGGTCCTGCGCCGCGTTGGGGACACCGACTATGGCAACGACATCGCACTAGCGGAGGTTCAGCACATGGAAGCCCAGAAGGCACTCGATCACGAAGTGGTTGCCTGCTCCCAATTAAGAGAAGCGCTGGAATTGACGGAACAAGAATACGTTGCGCTCACAATGCAAATTGATTCTATTCCCGCAGAGCGCCTCGATATTAAGAATCTTTTAGAAACCCGTTCCTCCCTGGAGAGAAAGATTGAAAAAACAGACATTAATATTGTAGAGCTTAAGTCGGAGAATATTGAGCACAATGAGAAGCTAAAAGAATACGATGATTTCTTGACCACTATAGACATTGAAGATCTTTTAGCCCAAAAGCAGGAATATGACGAGTTTAAACAGAAGTATGATGACACCCTGAACGCGGCGCGTCTCCTGGACAATGATTATAAGTCCTTGAGTAAAAAACTAGAGTTGCTAGACGAGGTGCCCTGCGGAGACAAATTTCCCACGTGCCAGTTTATTCGCGACGCCCACTTAGCTTCTGTGGAGTTGCCTTCTTTAGAGGTAGAAATTATCGATAAGATTGAAGAAGCTCGCGACCATAAAAATATGGTTGTATCAGTGGATTCATGTGAAATGATTGAGTTTATTGAACGCTATAATAGTACTATCATTAAAAAGAACAATATCGAGATCAAGAAACGAGACAACAAGGTTTCTATCGAGAAGCTGTACGCAAAGATTAAAAGTGACCGAACCGCGCTCTGTACGACAACAGAGAAGATTGATTTGTATGAAGAGAAGAAAGATTTAATTAAGAATATAGAGAACCTCATTGATTCCCGGAACACTGTTGAAGGAAAAATAAAAGACACTAGAGATGAGATCATTGAAGTTGAAGATTCAATTAATTTACACCACAGGCAACTTGGGTCAATGGAGCAAAAGGTCGAGGACCTAAAACAAAAGAAAGAAGACCTAGACGAGATCCGAGAGGAGTATGCTGCGTACGATTTATTTATGCGGTGCACTCATTCTAATGGGATTGCATATGATATTATCAAAAAGCGTCTTCCGGTCATTAACAGCGAGATAGCCAAGGTTTTATCTAATATCGTTGACTTCGATGTGTTTTTTCAGGAAGACGGCCGCAAGCTTGATATCTTGATCAGACACCCAAAGCACGACCCGCGCCCAATTGAAATGTGTTCGGGCGCCGAGAAGACCGTTACTGCGATGGCCATTCGATTGGCGTTGCTGTCAGTATCGTCGCTCCCGAAGGGTAATATATTTATTCTGGACGAACCCGGTACAGCCCTCGATGCCGATAACATGGAAGGGTTTATTCGAATTCTCCAACTTATTAAAATGTATTTTAAGACTGTGATCTTAATTTCTCACGTGGATTCACTAAAAGATATAGTGGACGTGGAGATTACGATAGATAAAAATGAAGGTTTTGCGAGAGTCAGTCAATAGGGGGTGCATCCCAGTCATGATCAAAGACCTGTTTTAAATAATTGGACATGGCCATATTTTTGGTCATCTCGTTCCCAGTATACCACATCCATACGATTAGGTTTCCAACCTGAGCGATCTTACCCATGGTAAGTCGAATATCATTTTCTAACCACTCTAGATTATCTTCTGTAGGATCATCCACAGAAATATCAAGGTCCAGGGCTATAGAATAGAGGACGTACCAATTAAGATTATTGTAGGCCTCCCCGGCCCGACGAAAGAGTTTCTCCAATCTTTTAGACTCCAGGTCTGATGTTCCCCTCGCTGCTGATTTATCCGGATGGGTGATGTCAGCAATCTTATAGAACAATTTTTTTAATTCCGCTATCTTAAATTCAGGCTCCCCAGTGTTCGGATCGTGCTGGGTGAGATCAATCCCTCCTGGAAATTCTTCACCGTAAAGCATATCTGAAGTAGCTGGGACGCCTTCGGAGTCTGTGTTCAATTGTTCGGCTTCTTGTTTTTCTCTTTCGGCGTGTTCTCGCTTGAGCTGTTCCACCGCAGCGTTGTGCATATTTTGCCGATGGGTTTCTATTTTTGATTTGTCCTCTTCGCTTAGCGTTGCTAAAACCTCACTCACAGCATCAGCAAAGGTAAGCTTAGCCTCGGGCAATAACTCATCGTGATATTCCAAATCAGCATGTACAAACTCGGCCTTTTTCAATAATTTTTTAAACTTGAGTTTAACTTGTTTTGACATCCTTTGGTTTCCAGGCTAATTAGTACCAAGGAGTCGAGTATGAGACATATTATGGACAAGGGGCTAGAGAAACTAGTTTCCCGAAAGTTAATGGCGTGGGCAACAGCCACCGGATTACTGTTATTTGCCGACCTGGCCTCAAGTGATTGGGTAATTATTACAACCGTTTATATTGGTGGCCAAACAATTATTGACGCAGTTGCAAAGCTTAAAGGATACAAACAATGACGTTGTTAAAGCTTAAAACTATTTCAAAGAAGCTGTGGCTTTGGGCTAAGAAATTTTGGTGGGTTATAGTAATCGGACTTTTGTTTATTGTTGCTGCACTTATAGGCGCCCTGACACGGAACGGCGCTCTTCTTACTGGTGTCATAGATATGCTGGAGTCAAAAAGAGACCAACACGACCAAGAGATGGAAACACTATCTCATATTCACAATACAGAGGTGGCCGAAAAGAATTTGCGACTGCAAGAACATCTCAAACGTCGCGCTGAATTAGAAGAAGAGTTCAAAAGCAAAGGTGAATCCCTCGATAAAGAAAAGGAAGCAGAGCTTAAAAGACTGGTAGATGAAGGATATAATGATCCTGAGAGGCTTGCGAAAGAAATAGCAGAAGCCTTTGGATTAAAAAATGGTTAAAAAAATACTAGCAATTTACCTGGTTGTTTTCCTCGTCGGGGCGCCGACCACAGTTGCCGCAGAAGAGCCGGAGACGGAGTTTCCGGATTACGTGGTGCTTCCCATTGAAGCTGGAACCGTCGCCCCCTTTGATGGGGTCCTATTGTCTCTGGATGCCGCGGCAAAGATTATAACCGAGAAGAAGTTCGAAGACGCTGAGTGTGACTTGCGCATTGGATACGAACTCCACATTCAAGAAGAAAGATTTCAACTACAGCTTGACTATAAAGATATTGAAATTGCTTCCTGGAAAGATAAGTATGAGTCCATGATGATTCTTAAGGTCGCCGAAAACGATCGCCTAACGGAGCTGGTTTTGAAGCAGAAGCCCGGAAAAGATCCATTCATGGTTGCTCTTGGCTTTGGAATTGGAACACTTACTTCGTTGGGAATTTTTGCATTGTCAACGGAGATCGTAACTCAGTGAGCATACCTGAGGTATCATCAAGAAGTCGCCTAATCGCGTTTCTTCAAGGCGCGCTGAAGAAGCTTAATTCTTTAACCATTGGGGACTATACGTTTCCGACATCTGATGGTACTGAAGATCAGGTACTCACAACAGACGGCGCCGGAACTTTAACATTCGAAGATGCCGGAGGCGGTGGTGGCGCCCCAACCGACGCGCAATATGTTACTTTGGCGACAGATGGAGACCTTTCGGCTGAAAGGGTTTTAACAGCCGGCACAAACATTAGCTTGACTAATGATGGTACCAACATTACGGTTGCGGCCACTGCAGGCGGCGATGTAAGTGTTTCCGGAACTCCATCCAACAACGAAGTACCCACGTGGACAGACGGCACAACTATTAAGGGAGAGGGCAACCTTACTTTTGACGGTTCTACGCTCACGGTTACGGGCGACACCAGTATTACGGGCGACACCACGCTCGGCAACTCCTCGACCGATACTGTAACCTTCAACGCGAAAAACATAGTTTTAACAAATGTCGCTGCGATGGGTGGTACGGATGATACTGTGCTGGTGTACAATGGATCTTCAATCGTAACAGACGAAATCGATTCAAAAGTATGGGCCGGCGATTTAGTTGATTACACCGGAACGCCTGCAAATAATCAAGTTGCCATATGGACAGACACCGATACCTTAGAGGGTGATGCCAATCTAACTTGGAATGGTTCGACACTAGATGTGGCGGGCGCATTGACGGTTGATGGGAACACCACTCTTGGCGACGCATCTGGCGACACTGTTACTATTAATGCGGGGACCGTTACATTTGGCACTGCGCCGGAGCAGATCTCCGGAGAGAATACCGTTCTTATTATCAACAGTTCCAACGAAATCAAGAGAGACGACATAGATTCAAAAGTATGGTCCGGCGATTTGGTCGACTATACGGGAACGCCTGTAAATAATCAACTTGCCATATGGACAGACACCGATACCTTAGAGGGAGATTCGGGATTAACTTTTGACGGCGCAACCTTCCTAATTAGCAACGACGCGGCAAAGCTACAAGTCCTCGACACCAACGGTGGCAACTATGCTGTCACTCTGTTACCGGGCGCCGCCCCTAAAGTTCAATTCGGTGATACGGATTCATCCGACGGCTCTCTTATGGAAATCGGCTCGTATAGTTCCATCAACAACATTGACACACAGACGCGCGACTTCCACCTTTACGGTACGAATACAACAACCGGTCTTTATTTTGATGAGAGCGCCGGAAAGTTTGGCATTGGGACAACAGCCCCCACGGACTTGTTAACAGTGGCAACTGATGCCTCTAGCGAAGCCGTATTTTCCGTCGCCCAGTATAATAATTCAACCGCCGTCGACGGACCCAACATTCTTCTTAAGCGCGCCAGGGGAACAATGGCTAGTCCAACTATTGTGCAGGACGATGATAATCTTGGCTCTCTTCGTTGGTACGCATATGACGGCACCGATTTCACTTCCATCGCCGCCGGCATCATGGCGGAAGTAGACGGTACCCCGGGAGCAAACGACACTCCTGGGAGGCTCCTGTTCCGCACAGCCGCGGATGGCTCCAATTCATTGACAGAGCGTATGCGCATTGCCAGCGACGGCTTGGTTACAATCGCCGGCGACCTTAAGGTGGGCGACGCCGACATCTACGGACAAACCGACGGCCCACTTCGTCTTAAAGCTGACACAAACATGTACTTTGATTGTGATGATGATGCTGACGGCGCCGGTCATTTCTATTGGAGAAACGGTGCCAACACTACTGTCGCGGAACTTGATGAGTCTGGAGACTTAGTTGTTGGTGGCATACTCCAGGTGAAAGGTGACTCGATTAAAAGCGATGCCGGCCCAACGATTGAATTTTCAAGCGCGACTGCAATCGAGCTTTCAAATGACTTAACTGTGACGGGCGATTATCTCACAACCAATGGTGACATACAAGCTTCTAACGGTACTGTGAGCGCAGCCGGCATGCAACTTCGCACAGTCACTTCCTATATTAAGGATCAGAGTTCAACAAACCGCATAGTCGTGCAATCCGGCGGACACGTTGGATTCGTCGACTCGACGGGGGTAGCCGCATTTACGGTGTTTGATACTTATTGTGCAACCGCGGGTAATCTGGCGGTGGGAGGGAGCGTTCAATGTGGAGAGGACACCTCCACCGAAATGACTATGGGCTCCGGTGAAATCCAGTTTTTCGGCAAAGGCGACGACCTCATGGAACTTACCCAGACTGGCGTCGGGATACGCGGCGCAACACCAATCGCAGGCCTGGCGGTTACGGGAGATATTGAGGCATCAGGTGACCTTGATGTAGACGGCGTCCTAACTGTGGGCGACGGCGACCTCGCTGACGGCAACTATCTTTTGAAGTTGAACAGTGATCGTGCGTGGGCCTTTATCCAGTACGGTAACGGCAGTGGCGCGGCCCTTAAGCTGCAAAATGTGACCGGGCCCAACAAAAATTTCATAGTTCAGACTAATGGTGAGACAAGATTTTATAATTCGTCTGGGGTTGAAAAGTTTGTTATTGAAAATTCTACCGGCGACACTGACAGCGCCGGGACAAAAAACTTTAATATAGAGCACCCATTGAAGTCGGGCTATCGATTAAGACACACCTCGATAGAGGGCCCGCTATGCGATCTGATATATAGGGGCAGAATAACCCTCGATGGTAACGAAGGGGTGGTGGATGTCGATAGCCAGTTTGGTATGACGATAGGAACGTATGCGGCATTAACAAAGAATCCTCAAGTATTCCTTCAGAACTCTACTGGCTGGTCACCCGTCCGCGTAAAGAGCTTCTCGGAAGGAATACTGACCATCGAATCTCAGAGCGCCGATAATGATGAAGTCTGTTGGATGGTGGTGGCAACGCGCAGAGACACTGGAGTAATGGAGAGCAACTCTACCGATGAGAGTGGAGATTTGATAGTGGAGTTTGAAAATATAGAAGAGGAGCCTTATGATGAGGACCCGATCGATGAGTAAAGACCCTAACTACATCGCCAAACTAGAAAAAGCCATAACGCAAAAGTATGGTGAAGAGGCAATCAACAACCCAGCCCGTTTTTGGTCCGAGGACAAAGAAAAAGAATATATTCAACAGTCGGTAGAAGAGCGACAGAAGTTCGCTAAATTATCGGAGGCCCAAGACAAAGTAGAAGAAGACGGATTTTTAATAAACCAAAAACTACTTACTAGAGACCACAATAGGACCTGTCCTGTTTGTCGTAAATATTCTTTTCATTCGCGTGATGATTTGTATATGAATAAGTTTGAAGCCTGCTTCAAGTGCTATATACAATACATCGAGGGCCGGGAAGAAAGATGGGCAACTGGTTGGAGACCACATAAGGAAGAATAAAAATGGCAACAGTACTAGAAATCATCCAAGGAATTAATCAAGCAGCCGCCAATGGCGCCTGGGACGGGGCTCACGAAGAGTCCCTGCAAGCTGACGGTAAAGCACGAACGGCCGGCCTCAAGCGAGAAAACGGACACTATATTAACGATCGCCGCGTAATGGACGGCTTTATGGTTCAGTTCCATGGCCCAATCCTCCGTGTAAAGTACCAGGCGGACGCGCGCATTAAAGAGGTCGCCAACAACAATTTTGAAGATGGAGTTGTCCAACACCTCCAGGAAATTGTTAAGTTCCTAAAGAAAGAATATAAAGCCATCACGGGAAACAGTCTTTCTCTTACAAAAGAGGGCGACCATCATATTCTCGTTCAGCGCATTTCTAACTATCGTACTGATGTTCAGGCGCATTGTGACTATCGCATTGGCTCACTGAAAGATGTCGTTGCTATACATGCTACGTCGGATGATGATGCAGACGAACACTCTAAGGATCGTTTAGACGCATCCATCAAAAAATGGTTAGAGCAGGGTCCCAAGAACAAGCGCCCCTCTAACGATACTCGCAAAGGTAAATAAGAAATGTTATGGCGGCTAGCCTCACAAAGCAAGAAATAGTAAAAGAGGTTATCAAGGCCGGAAAAGACCCGGTCTATTTTACGATAAACTATTGTCGCATCTCACACCCACAAAAGGGGCTCATTCCATTTAAAGCATTTGATTATCAGCAAGAACTTCTGAAGGATTTTGGTGATTATCGTTTTAATATAATTCTCAAGGCGCGCCAGTTGGGGATTTCAACAATCACAGCTGCCTATATTGCATGGCTTATGCTGTTTCACCGCGATAAAAACATTCTTGTGGTGGCCACCAAACTGCAGACAGCTACCAACTTAGTTAAAAAAGTAAAAGCTATAATGAAGAATCTTCCCGATTGGATGCAGATATCAGAAATTACAGTTGATAATCGCACTTCGTTTGAACTCAAGAACGGCTCTCAAATAAAAGGATCTTCTACTTCAGGTGACGCTGGCCGCTCAGAAGCTCTTTCGCTTTTGGTGGTTGATGAGGCCGCGCACGTTGAAAAGCTAGGAGAACTGTGGACAGCGCTTTACCCTACTCTTTCAACTGGTGGGCGATGCATTGCACTGTCGACCCCCAACGGTGTCGGAAACTGGTTCCACCAGAACTGTGTAGAAGCCGAAGCCGGCACCAATGATTTTTATATGACCACTTTAATGTGGGACGTTCACCCTGATCGAGACAAAAAGTGGTTTGAGAAAGAAACTCGCAATATGTCCACCAGGCAGATTGCACAAGAGCTCGAGTGTAACTTTAATGTATCTGGTGAAACAGTTATCCACCCGGAGGATATTCAGTGGTATCTAGAGAAAACCACTGCTCCGAAGTATAGGACAGGCTTTGATCGTAACTATTGGATCTGGGAAAAGCACGATCCGGAAAAGTCTTATCTTATTGTAGCTGACGTTGCCCGCGGCGATGGTAAAGATAATAGCGCATTTCATATTATCCAGCTTGAGGACATGAAACAGGTGGGAGAATACATCGGAAAACCCACTCCTGATGACTTTGCTGATATTTTGTATAGTGTTGCAGGAGAGTACAATAATCCAATGGTTGTAATAGAAAACAACAATATTGGCTTCGCGGTACTTAAAAAACTGCAAGATAAAGAGTATCCTAACTTATATTACTCTGCTAAAGGAGACCACCAATATATTGATCCCATCACTGCTCAGTGGCAGTCAAACGCAATTCCCGGCTTTACCACATCTTCCAAAACACGGCCTTTGATTGTCGCGAAGATGGAAGAGTTTATGAGAAACAAACTAATTACTATCAATTCTAATCGATTGCTGTCAGAAATGAAAACATTTATTTGGCATTCTGGAAGACCACAGGCGATGAGAAGCTACAACGATGATTTGGTAATGTCGTTTGCGATTGGGTGTTGGGTAAGAGATACAGTGATTATAGAAAGTCAAAAAAATATAGAGTATACTAAAAGCTTTATTGGCGGTATGTCAGTAGCATCAACTAATATTTCTACATCAATCCCGGGTATGACAGGACACAAAGTAACAAAAGAAAACCAGCGCTCCGAGGAAGCCACTGGATTTAATGAACAATATATTGGCTTGATTAAAGGCTAGGACTAGAATATGGCACAAAACGAACACAACCCAAGAAACCCAGCATCACCGCTTTTTAAGAGACTAACACGTCTCTTATCGGGCCCCATTGTTAACTATCGAACTCAAGTCGCGAGACAAGACCGACGTAATAATTTAGATAAATATCGGTACCGTTTCCGATCGATGAGCGGCCAAGAGTTTAAACGCTCTGATAATAACTATTCTCAAAACTATAACATGATGACGTCTGCTGCATTCCGCAGCCAGAACCGAGCTGAACGATATATCGATTTTGAACAGATGGAATATATGCCAGAGATTGCGTCGGCGCTTGATATCTATGCCGATGAAATGACGACTTCTAACGAGTACGATCGATTATTAAATATTGATTGTCTTAACCATGAGATTAAAACGATTCTTGAGTCTCTTTTTTATGACGCCCTTAACATTGAGTTCAACTGTTTCGGCTGGGCTCGGTCAATGTGCAAATATGGTGACTTCTTTTTATATCTCGACATTGATGAGAAACTAGGAATTACATCCGTTATCGGAATGCCCAACAGTGAAGTTGAGCGCCTAGAGGGACAGGATCAAACAAACCCGAACTATGTCCAGTATCAGTGGAACGGCGCCGGAATGACCTTCGAGAACTGGCAGGTTGCACACTTCCGCATTCTTGGCAACGATCGTTATTCTCCTTATGGTACATCAGTCCTCGACCCCGCCCGCCGCATCTGGCGTCAGCTTGTGCTGCTCGAAGACGCAATGATTGCTTATCGTGTTGTGCGCGCCCCCGAGCGTCGCATTTTCCACATCGACGTAGGGAACATTCCACCACAGGATGTGCCCCAATACATGGAGAAAGTAAAGGGAGAAATGAAGCGCAACCAGCTTGTCGATGCCACCACGGGCCGTGTCGATCTTCGTTACAACCCGCTATCTCTTGAGGAAGATTACTTTATTCCCATGCGAGGTGGTGTTGGATCGGACATCAAATCTCTCCAGGGCGCTTCTAGTCTTAACGACATCGATGATGTGAAATATCTTCGAGACAAGCTGTTCGCCGCTATTAAGATTCCGCAAGCATACCTCACGAATCTTGAAGGTGGCGACGAAGACAAGACTACGCTAGCACAGAAGGATATCCGCTTTGCCAGAACGATTCACCGGTTGCAGCGCTCTTTGGTTGCAGAGCTTGAAAAGATGGCTATTGTCCACCTTTATACTTTGGGCTACCGCGGCCAAGATCTTCTCTCTTTCAAAATTACTCTTAATAATCCCTCTCGCCTCGCCGAACTGCAACAGCTTGAATATATGAAAACCAAGTTCGATACTGCAACCGGTGTTCCAGAGGGAGTGTACAGTAAGAGATGGGTTGCTCGCAACATCCTTGGCATGACAGACTCTGAGTTCCTCCGTAATCAACGAGAGACTTTTTATGATCGCAAATATCAGCAGGCTCTTGAGGGTCTTGCCGAAGAAGGCGCCATGGAGGAAGCCGGCGGCGGAGGCCTAGGCGACATGGGAGATATGGGCGACATGGGAGATATGGGTGACATGGGAGATATGGGCGGCGAAGAACTCGGCGGTGAAGAGCCCGCTGGTGAAGAATCGCCACTCCTCGCCACACCCGGACGCGTCGATGACGACCCCGGCCGCAACACCCGCCATGAGGGTGCCAAACACAAACCTGGTGCCTGGGACAATAGACACGGCAGCGCCGACCGAGGAGGGTCCGGAGCCACTAATCGGGCCCTAACGAGAGCTGCTAAAGGACCAGAGGCCGGCCTGACTTCGCGAACACTACATCCCGGCCGCCCGGACCTCTCAATAGACTTCAAAAAGCTTGTTGGCCTAGAAGAGAAAATGGCACCTACTTATAATAATAACGAAAAGATAATGTTTGAGAATACAACTAAGGTCAGGCGTCTGGTTGAACAGATGGAACGTAAAGGGGTAGACAAAGATGAAACACAATAAGAAGAGAAACACAGCTTTTATATATGAAACTCTTACCAGAGAGCTAACAAAGGCTATTGTAGATTCTAAGTCTGTCCGTAAAGAAAAAATAGTTGCCCTAATAAAGGAGCACTTCTCCGCAGACAGTGTTTTATTAAAAGAGTTGGGGCTGTATAGAAACCTCTTAGAAACTAAGAGTATTAATCAGGGAGTTGCTGAAAGGATCCTTGAGGAATCCAAGAGAGCATATATAGAGTTGGAAGAGAAAACCATCTTTGATGCGCAGTCGAGGCTAATAGCCGCGATAAATAAAGAAATTGGTCGAGAGGCGTGGTCCAACTTTGTACCAAACTTTAAAAGCTTGGCATCAGTAAACGCAATCTTTAATAGTAAGACATCCATTAAAAAGAGGGTTCTCTTTGAACAAGCCACAATAGAAAGAATGAGCGCCGCACCCGAGAACGCTACCAATTCCGGAATGCGATCCATCGATAACATAGAATATCGTGCCTTTATAAAGAAGTTTAATGACAAATATACTGATCTTCTGCAGGAACAAAAAGATTTACTTAATCGGTTTATTACTGGGTTTGCCGACGACGGCCTTGAACTTCGTTTATACTTAAATGAAGAATTGTCTCGACTCAAAAAAGCTGTCGATGATGTAGCTATAGAAAATACAGAGCCACTAATCAGTACTAAACTATCTGAAGTAAAAGAGTACCTCGAAAGTTTTCGCAAAAGAGAGTTTACCGACATCGATTTGAATAAGGTACTTAAGACACAAGAACTAATCCGGGAGCTGTCAGCAAATGATTAAAATTAAGATTGGGGGCCCTCAAGCAACTGTAGAATTAAAAGCTCGCAAAGCCCTCGATGGCTCACTTCTCATTATGGACCACCTGAAAATTGATATTGCGGTAATGCCCGATAATATGAAGGTGGTTACTTTCCCTAAGACCGAGGCGACGGAAGATGTATATGATTACCAGAACCGTTTATTAGAACTTCTTTCTGACAAAGGAATCGTCGACCGGTCTAGTATTCAGGGTGGTAACGTTTTTCGTTCCTTAGAGGGTCTTCTTTTAGAGGGTAAGTCAATTAACTCTGTACAAGCGGCCGTGTACGTAATTGCTGAATTTATTCAAACTGAGGCGTCCTATGAGCGTATCGCCGACGATTATGAGAAAGAACTTGAAGATATGTTTACACATCCGACGGATCGAGATTCAACTGAATATGGCGAAGTGCCTCAATACGGGCAGAAGGGCTCTATGCGCCCGGGCTATTACTACTATCCATTAAGAAATCGATATTAAAGTGGAGCTCCTACATTTTATACTTGCCGCTTACGGCATGACATTTATTATTATTCACGGTCACATCTTCAATAAGATCCGGCCGCCCTGCAAATCAATGTGGGGATTTGGTCGCCTATTCCATTGCCACTTATGTATGGGATTTTGGGTTGGCGTGTTTCTATGGGGCATAAGTCCATATACAGAACTATTTAGTTTTAGCAATCAGCCGATGACAGCGTTCATGTGCGGCTGCATTAGTGCTGGAACATCATACTTTTTGAGTATGTTGGTCGAGGATTACGGGATCCGAGTGGTCCATAAAGGAGGTGAGCAATCATGAAAAAATGGATGATCCAACCAGTTCGACGATGCTGCTCAGGCAGTTGACTACTTTAAAGGAATAATATTATGGCACGCAGGAAAAATGTAAAACGAATAGATCCAAGATACTTCTTGAACGAGACAGTGAATCGTGGGGAAGAGGGGAAGGAGCCTGGTGTAGGAGGGCAGCCCCCCGAGTGGGAACGCAAGTTAGCCAAGTCCGACCCCAGCGGCCCCACCGCGAGGTCCAAGCGCAGACACGTTCGCGGACTCGAAGACCCAGATGTTGATGTGGAAGAGCTTGAAGAGGGTTGTCCCCACGAAGAAGGCGGAGCAGCAATTGATATTAGCGCCCCCGGCACGGAAGTTCATGTTGACGACATCAGCCAGCTTTCTCCCGAAGAAGCGTTTGCTGCGGGAATGGCTGCAGCAAGGGATGCTATTAATCAGGCGATGGGCGGCCCCGATGGGCCTCCCCCTGAGGGCGGCTTTAGCGGAAGCGGCCCCATGGGAGAGCCGGCAATGCATGAGGAAATAACCCATGACCCCAGAAGTCCGATGGAAGCACTTGAAGCTAAAGCCTGGGCGTTAGCTTTTCCAAAGGCCTGGGCGGAACTAAAGAAGATGGGCGATGGAATCTTCGATCTTGCTAGGGCAGCAGGCCTGGACGCTCCGGAACCCGAGCCTGTGGACGACGACCAAGAAATGGAGTTATAAGATTGTGGCCCAACTTCTACGAGAATTTTATGAACTATGCGAAGGCGGCGTTTGTCAGGACTTACTGACGGAAGCTGAGAAGGGCTTTGTCCGTGAAGGCGGACTCATCTTATCTGGTAAACTTCAGGAAGCCGAATGCGAAAACGGCAACGGCCGCGTATATCCCCTTCCCATCCTTTCAAGAGAGATCGGAAAGTATAATAAAATTGTAGCAGACAACAGAGCGTTAGGAGAACTTGACCACCCAGATTCCTCCATCGTGAACCTCGCGAACGTTTCGCATATGGTCACAAAGATCTGGATGGAAGGGCCCGCAGTAATGGGCAAGATCAAAGTCCTCACCACACCTGCCGGACAGATATTAAAGTCCCTTATAGAAGCAAACGTAAAGATTGGTATATCGTCCAGAGGCTTGGGCTCGGTACGAGACGAACGTGGTAAAACATATGTCGAGGACGACTTCCAGCTGATCGCGTTTGACATTGTGTCGGAACCCTCAACACCGAATGCGTTTATGGCCATATCAGAAAGCAAGATTATGAATGAACAGATTGTAAAAAATAACAAGATTATTAATTTGATGAACAGTATCATAGGAGACTAAAAAATGCAAATTTCAAAACAAGAATTAAGACAGATTATTAATGAAGAAATTGATGAAGTAATAGACGAGGGCTGGCTCGACCGGGTAAAGGGTAAGGCCGCCGGAATGAAATCGAAGGCCGCAGGGAAAATGTCTGATCTGGGCGCAAAAGCTGCTCGCGGCTTGGGAGCTGATTCGGCTGCAGCTGAGATGGACCGAGCCGGCGCCGAGCGCAAGGCGGACGCCCCCAATCAGGAAAAGCTCGGGTTAATGAAGTCACATTCGAAGAAGTACTCCGCTGCGACGGCTAGTATGATAAAAGATGCCCAGAAGCTAGGGCTTCTAGAGGACCCCAACTT
>Ga0208790_1000683_pt1 | contig 15651 bp, 16 predicted proteins | sample 10_taG_FD_184083 | JGI IMG/M metagenome (GOLD analysis project Ga0208790, IMG submission 184083) | Marine viral communities from the Subarctic Pacific Ocean - 10_ETSP_OMZ_AT15264 metaG (SPAdes) (version 2) | ecosystem: Environmental > Aquatic > Marine > Oceanic | place: Pacific Ocean | collected... | reverse complement strand
ATGGCACTAAAACGATTATGGGCATATCAACGGCTTGTTGGACAAAAGTACCGCAACAGATACTGGATCAACCAACTGCTGGAAGTCCTATGTATAACAAATACGAATCGTCTGGTGTGTGTGATGGGTATTTAGCTTTTAATTATGGTCGCAACGAAATAATGAACGTAGAACGATTAAGACCGCCACAAAGTTTTGAAGTGCAGCCCGAAGTTGGAAAGCTGTATTTATTCCCAGCTTGGTTGTCTCACATGGTTTACCCATTTAAAGGTGAGGGTGAAAGACGAACAGTGGCTTCCAATATGAATTGTTGGGAAGTTGAAGAAGCAGCATGAGCAAAATGACTGTAGCTACTGTTAATAATAAAATAGAAAGCCATGAAGCAGTCTGTGCAGAGCGATGGTTAGAAATTATTAATAGAGTTAAACGACTGGAACACTTTATAGTGGCTACACTGATTACTTTGGTAATTGGTATGGCTGGAATAATTTTTGGATAACGGAGAAAAAATATGCAAACATTTGCAAACATATTAGCAATTATAATGACAGTAGTGACTACTTGTAGTGTAATTGCAATGATAACCCCAACACCGCAAAAAACGGATTGGATGAAAAAAGTATATTCAATCATTGACATGTGTGCGTTGAATATTTGGAAAGCGAAAGACAAATAAATGTATGAACTGTTCCAAAGAGGGAGAATCTCAGAAAAGGTTTTTAACGAATTTATATTCTATAAAAAAGCTTTTTGGATTTGTTTTTCTTACGTTCTTTGGGACACGTTCAGAGCTTTTGGTCTGATATAAATTTAAGGAGGAAACGGTCGTGGCAAAGGGGGGCATCTTTGCAGCGTTGTGGTTGACGCTGTTATTTACAGCAACTAATGTTAAAGCAGATCAGACGGGGGACTGTACTGCTGGGGACCAGTATTGCGAACAAAACTCGATGACTACGACATCGGCTACGACTACAACCAACACAAATACAAACACTAACACTAATACAAACACTAACACTAATACCAATACCAATACAAATAACAATACCAATACGACTACAACAACGTCTACTGGTACAAACACCAACACCAACACCAACACCAATAACAACACCAATAACAATACCAGCACATCAACGGCAACAAACACTAACACAAATACTAATAATAATACTAATAGCTCGACTGCTACCAACAACAACACAAACAACAATACATCGACATCGACATCAACCGCAACAAATACAAATAACAATACAAATACAAGTACATCGAGCAATACAAACAATAATACAAACACAAATACAAATACTTCGACAAGCACTAATACGAATAACAACAACAATAATAATACTAGTACATCGACTAATACGAATAACAACAACAACACTTCGACAAGTACGAATACAAACACAAATACAAATAACAACAACAACACTTCGTCATCAACATCTAACAACACAAATGTAAATAAAAACGAGTCGAACTCAAACTCAAACGTAACTACAGACAATAAGAATGTTAATGAAAACAACAGCACTTCTGACAACACAAATCGAAACATTAATGAGTCGAAGTCTGAGCAAACGATTAATCAAAATATCACGACTAAAGCACCGCCTGCTTCTGCGATTGCTCCTTCTATAATGAGCTATAGCCAAGACTTATGTACTGTAGGTCGGTCTGGTGCATTTCAAGGACAAGTATTTGGTTTGTCTGCTGGAAGAACTGTTAGAGATACAAACTGTGAACGATTAAAATTAGGAAAATATCTATATGATATGGGTATGAAAGTCGCAGCAGTGGCTATTATGTGCCAAGACGTTAGAGTATTTAGTGCTATGTATATGGCTGGTACTCCTTGTCCGTATGAAGGAAAAATAGGCGAGGAAGCAAGAACAGCATGGGCAGCAAACCCTAAAGATCGACCAGACTACAAAGAAGCAAAAGCCAGTTATGTTTCTAAATGTGCTAAAACTGAAAACTCTTCTGGGCAAAATAAATCAAGGCTGACTTGTAAGCGTGAATTTGATAAGGGCAGTTAGTTTAACTTTTGTTTTATTTATACCTACATTAAATGCAGGGTATATTTACGAAGCAAATCAATCTTTAATTGATTTAACAGGCGAAAGTAATACAACCAATATGGGGGCAAGTGACGATGGTGTTTCTTCTGCATTTAATTTAGATTTTATATTTACATTTTATGGTGAAGATTTTACATCTGCTCGAATGGCAACCAATGGTTGTCTACACTTTGGGTCGTCAGGAGGTTATTGTAATGATTACACACCTGATCCTTTGCCTGAAATTACATACACCTTATATCCTTTTTGGACTGATTTGATAAGAGACAACGGCTCAAGTGTATTGGCTAGAAACTTTACCGATAAAACTGTCTTTGGGTGGTACAACTTACGAGAATACAATCGTAGCGGTTCTGATAATTCGTTTGAGGTCATATTATGGAAGTCAGACGACAGTTTTGAGTTTCGATACGGGGCATTGGATATTATTAATCACGATGTATTGATCGGTGAACAAGGCGCAGCAGACGAGTTATACACCTATTTATTTCACGATGAGTGCAGTACAGGCTCGACTAATGTTGCAGGCACTTGTGTTAATACCAATTGGAATAACACCTCATTTAATACATTATTAGAAAATGGGGGCAGCTTATATGGTCTAGGTTCTGGCAATGTTTTGGATTGCAGCAACCCCTTAAACAATACTGCTTGTTCAGGATATGGAGCAGCATATTTAACTCAGCAATGTGACTTAGATGGATTGTATTCTACTCAGTGTCCTAACTATTGGGATGATTTGTTTGATTATGAGTGTTCTTTAGACTCGCAGTATTCGCCAGCTTGTGCTGGATATATGGTCGAAACTTTTGTCCAAGACACTTATTACGAAGAAGATATGTACGGCTATGAAACCTATGAAGAAGACCAGTACGGATACACTGAATCGTATTACGAAGAAGATTACTACTATGAAGAAGAGCTTATATACACTGCTGAGTTACAAGGGATAGATTCTTACGAAGAAGAACTGTATTTTGAAGAACTATATTACGAAGAAGAACTGTATTACGAAGAAACACTGTATTTTGAAGAAGAATACCTTGAGCCTTTTGTAGAAGAATTTGATTCATTGCCCGAAGAAATCTTTATTCCGTTAAGTTATATCGAAGAAGAACCTTATGTAGAGCAGATATATCAAGAAATATTATTGGTAGAAGAATATTATCAAACAGATTACGATCTTCCTGCATTAGAAGATGTCTTATTAAATCATTTTGAATATCAAGAGAATCTTGAAGAATATATAGAAGAAGAAGAAATTGAGTTTCTTGAGTTTGAAACAATAGAAGAAATTGAGGAGTGGATTGAAAGTGAAGAAAGTGAAGAAATACTTGAACAACTTGCTGAGTCTGATGAAGAAGAATCTAATGACTTGGAAGATAACGAAACAATTGATGAAGAGAGCGAAGATAGAAAAGAAACTATCGAAGTTGTTATCGCAGAAAACGAAGACAAAAAAGACAACAAAAAAGCAAAACAATTAAATGTTGTAGCAGACTCTATTAGAGCAGCAAGTAACAGTGTAAGCGGTACAACCTCTGGAACGTCTGCACAAGCCACTGGTACATCTATATCATCGGGAGGCTCTTACGCTTCTTCTGTGGCTTCTGGTGGCGTTTCTAATCCTACTAGTACAGCAGTAGCTAGTTCAGCATCAGGAGGCGGTATAAGCACCAGTAATTCTCCTAGTATTTCTGCACAAGTAGCAAGTTCTGCAATACAAACTCAACAGGTTTTATCAATGAGTTCTAGCAATATTGCAGTAGGTGGTAATAATACTTCTGTTGGCGAAAGTGGATCAAACTCTATGGGTGGTAATAATACTACAGTTGGGAGTTCAACAGTTGTTGCTTCTAACACATCAACAAATACAGGGTCTTCAGGAAATACTACTGGCTCACAAAACGTAGCAGTTAGTCAAAGTGATGCAAACACTAGTGGCTCACAAAGCACAGCAGTTGGCACAATGGAGCTAGAAATTGATACAGCGATGTCTGAAATGCCTACTTCTGAAGCAGATTTAATTGCCGATCAGATTGTTGCACAAAATATAGAAAATCAACAAGAACAGTTAGAACAGCAACAACAAGAGACAGGTGAGTATGCAGATGAGTCTCAATTAATTGCATACATGGGATATGTTCAAGGGTTTAATGGATATACACAAGTTGAATTACCAGAGCTTGCTACTTGGTATGAGCCAGAAGATATTTATGCAAATGCTAATATTCCTGATAATAATGTTGCATTTGCTCAAATGTATGGCAAAAATTTAAATGAAATAAATAATTTAATTAATATGCAACCTAATTTATAGGAGTAGATATGGATTGGTTTCAATCAAAAGCAGCACAAATCATAGGCTTGGTTTCTATTATAGGAACACTAGCAGGGTTTGGATATACAGGCGCTACCTATGTTAATCGTATAGAAAATTTAGAATCTAAAATGACTCGATATATAAATGAAATTGATGCACTTGCAGATCAAGTTACGGCATTGGATAAAAATGTAGTCGCTGTTGGTGAGCAAATTAAATCGTTAAATGTTGAGACACAAGATTTAAGTCCGATTAAAAATGACATTGTTGCTATGCAAACAAGCATTGCAGGGATTAACTCAAGCATTGATTCTATGTATGATGACGTTCAGAGTTTAAAAAACAAAAACGATAATCCATTGGCAAATTAATATGAGCGAAGAAGAACATTACCCAAGCAGTAGATTTGGTGGAGATATGTCTAGAAACGAAGTAGAAATGGACTTATCAAAGTTTATGGAAATGCTTCAAGAAAATGCTTCACTTAAAGATCGAATCAGAGAACTTGAAGACAAAAAGAATGACAACCCTTACCAAAAGTTTATATTTGTAGCACAAGCAATAGACAGTTGGAGAATTATACCAAGAGCTTTTTTGGCGGTGTATATGTACCTACTGTATTTTACAACTTTTTGGTTCATGGATTTACCTGATCCTAGTTTTGAACAGTCAGGTTTGATTTCAATTGTCGTGGGTGCTGGCGCAGCTTGGTTTGGACTCTATACTAACAGCCATAAAAAAACATAAAATAATAAGGAAATAATATGTTGTATGCAAAAAAAATAGGATTAGCAACTTGGTTTAAAACAAAGTTTCTTGGCTATGAAGAAAAAACAGTTCGTGCTAGAGATGAAGATGGTAAGTATGTAGGTGATGACAAGTCAACACCTGATGTAAACGAAGCATATGAAACTGTTGCAATAAAATCTAAAAAGTAAAACTCAATTATGGGTTTTCCTTTTGAAATTATAACTATGCTTGGGTCTACTTTATTAAGTAGTTTATTAAGTATATGGTCGCAAAGCAGAAAGGCTAAAGAAGAACAACAAAAACTTCTCATAACAAGAGGTGAGTTTGATATGAAGGCTAGAAAACAGTCTTTAGATCATGGGTTAAAAGACAAAGGCTTTGCTTGGACACGAAGAATAATAGCGTTGACCGCTATCTTTGCAATTGTTCTATTGCCAAAATTGGTAGCAGTATTTTATCCAATGGTTGCTGTAACAGTTGGATATACAAATTGGAATCCGGGATTTTGGTTTTTTAGAGATGGAAGAGAAGTCTTTGAATGGATTACTTTTCAGGGATTAGTTATAACACAGCTAGATACAAATTTAGTATCAGCTATAATTGGAATGTACTTTGGCGGAAGTCTGGTAAAGAAATAATATGGCATTACTAAAATATATTTTTAAAGCAGGAATAGATAAAGAAGGAACTTCTTATACCAATGAGTTTGGGTGGTATGACTCTGATAAAATTCGTTTTCGGTCTGGTCATGCAGAAAAAATAGGAGGTTGGATTAAATATTCAAGCTCTACTTTTTTAGGAACTGCACGATCTTTATATAATTATGGTGCTTCTAGTGGAACTAATTATATTGGCATTGGAACACATCTTAAATTTTATGTTGCAGATGGTACAAGCTACAACGATATAACTCCAATAAGATTAACCACAAGCGCAGGCGATGTTACTTTTTCTGCAACAAATGGTGATGCAACCATTACTGTAGCTGATACAGCACATGGTGCGGTTAAAGGAGATTTTGTAACATTTAGCGGTGCCGCTACTTTAGGCGGGTTAATTACTGCTAGTGTTCTTAATCAAGAATATGAAATAGCAACCATTGTTAATGCTAACAGCTACACCATTGAAGCGAAAGACACCGATGGCGCAACCGTTACAGCAAACGCAAGTGATTCAGGAAACGGTGGATCAAGCGTTGTTGGCGCATATCAAATTAACATAGGGCTAGATAATTATGTTTCCTCTACAGGTTGGGGCGCTTCTACTTGGGGAGATGGAACATTTGGTTCTGCCGCATCTTTAGATAATACAAATCAATTAAGACAATACAGCCAAGACAATTTCGGTGACGATTTAGTTTTTAACCCAAGAGCAGGCGGTATTTATTATTGGGATCAAAGCTCTGGGACAAGCACAAGAGCAGTAAATTTTACATCTTTATCAGGAGCATCTGACGTACCAACAAAAGCATTGCAAATAATGGTGTCTGACGTAGATCGCCACATTATTTGTTTTGGCTCTAATCCTATAGGCTCTTCTTCTTTAGACCCTTTATTAGTTAGGTGGTCAGATCAAGAGTCTGCTATAGATTGGACACCTTCATCTACTAATTCAGCAGGCGGAGTAAAGATAAGTAGTGGCAGTAAAATTGTAGGTGCATTAAGAACTCGACAGGAAATTATTATATGGACTGATTCAGCTATGCATTCAATGAGATTTGTTGGTGCTCCATTTATATTTTCGTTCAATGAATTAAAAGCAGGCGTATCAATGATTTCACCAAACGCTGCTGTCAACGCTAATGGTATTGTTTACTTTATGGATCGAGGAAGTTTCTTTACTTATTCGGGTCAAGTTAGCCCATTGCCATGTGCAGTAAGAGATTATATTTATGGGGACATAAACTTATCTCAAGCCTATAAAGTTTTTGGCACTGCTAATATAGACTTTAATGAAGTGATGTGGTTTTACCCATCATCAGGATCAGAAGAAATAGATCGTTATGTAATCTACAACTACATTGAGGATATATGGTCTGTAGGCACAATGGTTAGAACAGCGTGGATCGAAGCACATTTACAAAACAACCCAATTGCGGCTGGCAAATCAGGAACTGACTCTAATTATTTGTATAACCAAGAGTATGGTCATGATGATGATGGAAGTGCTATGACGGCATATGTTGAAACAGCAGACTTTGATATTGAAGATGGAAATAACTTTATGCTGGTATCAAGAGTTATACCAGATATACAGTTTAAAGATGCTGATACTGGTAATGATTTAGATGTTTCTATTAAAGGAAGAAACTATCCGGGTGATAGCTTATCAACCCTATCTACCTCTTCTGTAAGCAGTTCAACCCAACAAGCATTTGTAAGATGTCGATCAAGACAAGCAGTGTTAAGGTTTGAAAGCACTGGAACAGGATATGGCTGGAGATTGGGACATTTTAGATTAGACACTAGATTAGATGGGAGACAATAATGGCTGAGAAAACATCAATACCATTACCTGTTGCTCCTACAGAATACTCAAATATTGACCAGTCAATATTAAGATCAACTATTGAAGGTGCAATACTTGATATAAATAATGACATTGGAAATGCAAACAAATTACAAAACAAGCCTTCTTCTTTGTCTGTAAGAAGGCATCAGTTTTTATTAATGGGAGCATCTGGTGGCTGATACCTTAAAAGTATTAGGACAGGTTGATCCATCAGCAACTACCACTACGACTTTATATACTGTTCCTGATAAAACAATGACCACAATTAGTTCTATTGTGGCAGCAAACAGAACAGGTTCTGCTATAACATTTAGGTTGAGCGTTCATGTTGCTGGAGCAGGAGCTGATGATAAACAATATTTATACTATGACAAATCAGTTGCGGCTAATGATTCCCTAACAATTGTAATAGGTATAACACTTAATCAGACAGATGTTTTAAAGGTCTACACAAGTGCTGTAGATATGAGTTTTAATGTATTTGGTTGCGAAACCAGTAACGACTAGGAGAGTAAATTGGCAAAAAGATATTTAGGTTCGCCAAACGAAGAATTAGATTTAATGTTCGCTGAACTTGAGTCTATTGATAGAACCACAAAAGAAGGAAGAAGAGCATACCACGCATTGTCTCGTAAAATAAGACGAGCCAGAGAAAGTCGTATTTTTTCTGGACTAAAAGGATTGTTTTCTCGTAAGTACCCTGTACCAGCAGGTGCTTCAGGAGCGGCATCAACTATGGGGTTTGCTGGTATGCCAGCAATTCCAATGCCTTCTTTGGGTACTACTGCACAAACACAACCACAACCACAAATACCTATAGAAGAAATTTTAGTTAGCGCAAGCAGAAGAGAAGTGCCTGAAGCAAAGCCTCAGTTTGATGTTTCTTCTAAACTAGGTCGAAATCAATTAAGAAGTTTGCAAAAAAGAGCAAGAAGAATGAGAGAGACTCCAGATGCATACGAAAGAAATCCTGATTATGCAATAGAGTTTTTGCCTGATTATTTAAGAAATCAATATAGAGATGAACTTATGCAATTAGCAGGAAGATACAACGAAGGAAGAATGATAGGCAAAGGCGGAATGTTATTTGATCCTACTGATCCTACTGATGTAGCTTTGCTTGGATTGGGAATGGCTCCAATACCCGGTGCTAGAGTAGCAGCTGGTGCTGGTAAACTTAGGAAATTAGCAAAACTAAAAGATTTTCGTAAGTCTAATTTTATAAGAGATAATAAGACAAGAGATGCACAAACAATATTAGCAAAGAATGTTAAAAAAGCAGATGATTTTTCTGACACAAAAGGTTTAGCTGGTCTAATTTCTGCAATGATGGCTGGTGTTATGGGGGGTCAATATTTTGGAGATAAGAAAAAAGCAGAAAATCTTAGAAAGTTTATGGAAGGAAATGAAAGAGATGCTGAAAGATCAAGGCAACGTCAAGAGTCAGATCAAAGATTAGAAAAGTTTTTTGAGGCGTATGAAAAAGACCCTGATGCATTTAGTAAAGACTCAATGGATACTCTTTATTTTATAGATGAAAATGGAAATCCTATTTCAGATGAAGAATATTATTCTATTCAAAGAAAAGCAGGTGGTGGACAACTAATGGGTCAAGCACAACAGCTTGCTAATGCAGGTCGTGGTGATGACACAATGCTTATGCACGTTACACCTGATGAGGTTGCAGGAATTGCATCTCTTGCACCGGGTTTGATGACAATAAACCCACAAACAGGATTGCCTGAAGCTGGTTTATTTAGAGATATACTAGGATTTGGATTACCTTTCTTGCTTCCAATGTTGGTGCCGGGTTTAGGAGCAGTAGCAGCAGGAGCATTAGGTGGAGCAGGTGGTGCCGCAATAAGAGGCGGTGATTTTAAAGACATATTGCTTGGTGGAGCAACTGGTGCTTTAGGCGGTAAGTTTATGGAAAATCTAGCTCAAACAGGTGCACAAACCGCAGGTCTTACAGAAAATCTAGCTTCAACGGCTGTTGACTCAACTGCGGCAATTCCAACGCAAGCTCTTGCAAATGCTAATAAACTAAGTTCTGTATTGACTCCTGAACAATTAGTAAATGTTGAAAATTTAACTTCAGTTAAGGGCGGTATGGATATTGGTGGTGCTTTATCAACAATGGATTTGCCCGCAGCTCAAATGGCTAATATTAATCAAGCATTTACACCTGCTATTGGAGATGCTGCTGGTCAAATAGGTTCTTTATCTAATATGGGTGGTACAGGTGAAATTTTTGGAAACATTAAATCTGCTGGACTGGGCGGATTAACAGATCAGTTGATGACACTACCCGGTCTTGGAACCATTGCTGGAACTGGATTGCAAGCTACCAGAGATGCAGAAAGAAGATATGAAGATATGCTTGATGATATGACAAGAGAAAAAGAAGAAAGAGAAGCAGAGCTTTATCGTATGCATCCTGAGAATATACCTTACTATGCTAGAGAAGGCGGATCACTATACAAGAAACGATATATTGATGGAGACTATAGCTAATGGCTAAAAGAAATAACCCAATGATGTTTGATGGGCAAATAGTTCCTATGGTTGATTTGCCTCAAATAAATATGCCACAAGAAATTCGTTATGATCCATTTTATGAAGATGCTCAAGGCAATATGCAACGATATGAAGGTCCTGATCGAAAGTTTATTGGATTAGACAATCCTATGTATGACAGAAATGTAAGTTTACCTCCAGAAGATTATACATACACTCCTAATACGAATAGGTTTTTTCAACCATTGTTAAATCAAAATCAATCAAGAATGGCTCCTAATCGTTCTACAATGATAACTCCATATGATAACTATGATTATGGTGGTTATAACTACGGATTTCCAAACCTTAATAATCCTAATATAGTGCCAACACAGGCAAGAGTTCCAGAAGCTCCTCCTGTTGGATATAGACCCGGTATTGATGCTGAGTTTAATTATTTTCCAACAGCAAATCCTCCTGCTTCAACAATGGGACAATACCCATATGGAATAACACCACCTACTATGCCCCCTATAAATTTTGGTGGTATTGGTGGTTTGCCGGGATTGGAAGGTTTATTTGGTGGGATTAATCTTGGTGACACAACTGCTGAAGGAATTGATTTATCTAATATATTTCAAAATCAAAATATGTTTCAGCAACCTGTAATAGACTATGATCTTTTGGCTGATAAAATAAATATTCCTGATTTCGGTGAACCTCAGTTTCAAATGCCTGATTTTCAAATGCCTGATTACTCTGATCAGTTTCAGTCTTTACAACAAGGTTTAGGGGGGCTAACAGATCAATTTAGTAATTTGCAAATGCCAACATACGAAGTTCCTGACTTTGATTATAATCAGTTAGCGAGCAATCTTGCTGGTCAAATTGACTTTCCTACTTATGATGTGCCTGATTATTCTGGTCAGTTTCAAGGATTGCAACAAGGCATTGGTAATTTGACTGATATATTTGGAAACTTCCAAATGCCAACATATGAAGCCCCCGATTACGGTCAACAATTTTCTAATTTGTCTGGTCAATTAAGTGGATTAAGTAATATGTTTGGTAATTTCCAAATGCCTACTTATGAAACTCCTGATTACGGTCAACAATTTTCTAATTTATCATCTCAGTTAGGAGGGCTAACTGATATGTTTGGTAATTTCCAAATGCCTACTTATGAAACCCCTAACTATTCACAACAATTTTCTGATTTGTCTGGTCAATTAAGTGGATTAGGTACACAACTAGGAGGATTACAATCTTTATTACAAGGATTAAACACTCCACAAATTGATAATACTTTCGATAATCAATTAACCTTTGCTGAAGGCGGAGACATTCGATATCAAGAGGGTCAAGGCATTGCTGGATTAGATGATGGCATGATGACTGAAGGAAATGAACAGCTTATACAAGCAGCAATTATGGTTATTCAAGGAATGGCTCCAGACCAAGAAACAGCAGATGCTGTTATTAATCAGTTTATTGGACTGTATGGACAGGAAGCCTTTATGTCTTTAAGAGAACAAGTATTAAATCCTGATGGTCAAGCACAAACACAAGGAATGATAGAGGGTTTTGGCGGTGGAATGGATGACTTTGTTCAAGGCGTTGCTGGAAATCAAAATAGAATAGCAGCATCACCGGGTGAATATATAGTGCCAGCAGATGTGGTTTCTCAATTAGGGGATGGCAATTCTGAAGAGGGCTCAAGAAAACTAGATGGAATGTTGGACAGAACTCGTATGGCTAAAACAGGAACAATAAAACAAGCAGAACCCATTGATAGCAGACAGGTAATGCCAGTATGAATCAGCCCGCTTTAAAACATGAGCTAGAATGGTCAATGGTTCACCCAGAAATATTAGATAAATGCTGGGATGAGTGTGCAAAACTACTAAGAAGATCAGTTAAAAGAAGCGGTGGTCGTGTTACCATTGATGATGTTTATAGAGATGTTGATTCTGGTCGTTGTCAGATGTGGATAGTTTATGATACATCTAATCTTGAGATCATAGGTTGCAGTGTTACTTTCTTAAAAGAATATCCAACAGGATTGAGAATGTTACACATAGATCATATTGCAGGCATTAAAATGGACTGGTGGTTAGAAGATGGTTTAGATATGTTGGGTCATTTTGCTAAAAAAAATGGATATGATGGTATAGAAGGAATCGGTAGAACTGGTTTCTGGAATTGGTTTAAGAACATGGGGTGGAGAAAACACGCCACCTTTTTTGAAGTTAGAATACAGGAGTAATAAATGGGCGGAAGTAGCGGTGGCTCTAGTCAACCAGTAGAACAGACAGTAACACAAACACAATTTCCTGAAGAGGCAAAACCTTATTACAGTCGTCTGCTCTCAAGAGGAGAAGCAGAAAGCCTGCAACCTTATGCGGCTTACCCAAGTCAGCGTTTAGCAGAATTTGCTCCAGAAGAGCAACAGGCTTTTGGCATGACAAGAAACCTTGCTAGACAAGGAACACCTTTTGCTCAAAGACAAGCAGAGCAAACAGCATCTCAGCTTTCACAAGGCAGACCCTTTGAGCCATTCACAGGTTTTCAACAACCAAGAGAACCCATATATGGTGGTTATCAACAGCCAAGACCTTTTCAGCCTACGTTTCCAAGATTTCCAAGACCACAACGTAGACCTGATATGCCAACTCCTAGAGGATTTTTAGATGATCCAATGAGTGCCGTAGATAGTTTTGGTGTGCCTATATTTGGTGGCAGAGATCGCGCAATGCAAGGAAGACAAAGAGGAAGAAGAGATTTTGGATTAAGAAGTCTTAGTCCACAAAGACCAATGCGACCTAGAATACCGCAAAGACCTATACAACAAAGCTATCAATCTCCTATGCAAAGATATATGTCTCCTTATCAACAAGGCGTTACTGATATTGCTAAACAACAAGCAATAAGAGATGCCGACATTCAACGATCTAGTATAGGTTTGGATGCAGCTTCACAAGGCGCATTGGGTGGCTATAGAGAAGGCATTGTTGAATCTAATCTTAATAGAGACTTGCTTAGAAACCTAAGCAATATACAAACACAAGGATTGCAGTCTGGATATCAATCAGCACAAGAACAATTTGAAAGAGATCGAGCATCCAGAATGGCACAAGAAGGACAACAGTTAAGTGCCGCACAACTATTAGGTGGGTTTGCACCACAAGCACAACAAATGGCACTTGAAAGAATCGGTGCTCTTGGTGGTGTTGGCGGTCAAAGACGAGGCTTTAGACAAGCTGGACTTGATATTGGATATGAGGACTTCCTTAGACAACAAGGTTATCCACAACAACAAATTGGGTTTCAGAGTAATATTATTCGTGGGCTTAACTTACAACCAAGTCAAACTGTTAGCAGTTATGCACAACGACCCGGCTTATTCCAACAAACATTAGGTGCAGGGCTTGGTGCTCTGGGACTTTATCAAGGCATGGGAGGCGGTAGACCGCGATGAGTATAATCGATCAACAAAAAGAACTTGAGTATTACCCTGATGAGGTATTGGCTCAAGAAATGATACAGCCTACAGGGATTGCTCCTAGCTTCTTGGTTGCTACAGAAATCAAAAGACGAAACGATATGCGTAATTCATATGAAATGCAGATGAATCAGCCTCCACAAATGAGCGTTGTTGAAGAACAGGCTATGGAATTACAGGGAATCCCTAATATCGATCCTAACATGATGCAACAACAAATGATGCAAGACCCTATGATGCAAGAACAAATGCCTCAGAATGCGCCTATGCAGATGAAAGAGGGTGGTTCTATTCGTTATCAGAGTGGACAACAGATAAAATATGATCCATATCTTGCTTCTATGGGTTTATATCAAAATGAAGAAGGAGACATAGTTCCAATGGAAACTGGTTATGGTGGATGGTTGGGTCTTGGTGGTATTGATTCAGGCGGTTGGCTTTACGATACTGATGTTATTACTGATATTGCTGAAGAAGGTCTTGGAGAAGGTAGAGGTCTAAAAGCAGGTTTAGAAACAATTTTAGCTGGAGGTAAAGGTGCTGCTGGTAAATATGCTTTCAATCAGGCAAGAAAAAGATTAGCAGGATCAGCAGGAAAAATAAAAGACAGGTTTAAAGGCGGTATAGATAGTCTTAGAGCAAGACTGGGTGGTACAAGAACTGGGACAACCCCAGAAATAAATTTACCAATTCCACCAAATGTAGGAGGATTTCCAAGGGGTATTCCAGCACCCATAAAACCAACATCAATCACAGGAAAAACTGTGGATGTGCTTTTAGATAATCCACGGACAACTGCAGCTATTGCTGGTGGGGGTGGAGGATTAGCACTTATAGATTCTTTAGATTTAGGAACAACAGCCGAAAGCGAAGAAGTATCTTTAAGCGAGGAAGAAATACAAGAGCTTGGCATATTAACTAGAGATGCTTCAATAAATCTTACAAACATTGGTTTTGGTGAAGGAGGTTATCAACAATTTCAACAAGGTAGCCCAAGAGATCAGCTTGAATTTTTAAGAAGGCAAAAAGCAGAGGGCAATATGCCAAGAGAATCAGTGTTGAGAAGTGGAAATACTGTTGATGTCTCGCCTAGTTCTGTATCTTCTTCAAGATCAAATATTATGGATCAATTAGATGCAATGCTTGGAGATGATAATCAAACGCTTAGAGATCAACAAAGTGCAGCATTGGTTCAATTAGGAGCAGGTATAGCCGCAGGAGATATTGCTGGAGGGCTATCAGCCGCAGGCAAAGAAGTCAGCGCACTTAAAGCAGCTCGATCTGCTGAGAAATTAAAAGCAATGTCAGTTATGGTTGAGTTAAATTATAGACAAGGATTGTTAGATATAAACGAAGCTCAAAACATTCTTACTCAAATTGAAATATTGAAAGAATCTGTTGGCGATCCACAAGCCGAAGAAAAAATTGCTATGCTTGAACAAGAATTAGCTAGGCGTACAGGAGGCTTTACAGGCACCGGAAATTCAACTCTTGATGACTCTTATTTTGAATAATAACAATGCCTTTATATCAATTACCTGATGGCAAAACAATTAATCTTCCCGCAAATATGTCGGATGAAGAAAAGGCTGCTGTTAGAAATCAACTAGCAAAAGAATACCCAAGTCACTTTACCCCACAATATGACAGAACCATAGGCGGTCATGCTTTAGAGTTTGCTAAAGGTATTCCTAGAGGATTCCTAAGTAGCTTAGTGTCTGCTGGTGAAGGTGCTGTTAATCTTTTTGATGTTGGAAATGATAGTGCTCTTAGCGAAGGTTTAAGAGGCATTCAACAAAACATTCAAGACAGTGCGTTAGGACCTGATGAAGCCTATCAAGATGCTTACTCTAGTATGCTTGGTCAAGGTTTGGGTTCTTTTGCTACCTTTATGACGCCCGGTGCTATTGCTAGAGGTGTAGGACTTGCAGGTAAAACTGCCGCTCAAATTCCTTCTTTAAGAGGAATATCTAATGTTC
>Ga0208790_1000681_pt1 | contig 15691 bp, 15 predicted proteins | sample 10_taG_FD_184083 | JGI IMG/M metagenome (GOLD analysis project Ga0208790, IMG submission 184083) | Marine viral communities from the Subarctic Pacific Ocean - 10_ETSP_OMZ_AT15264 metaG (SPAdes) (version 2) | ecosystem: Environmental > Aquatic > Marine > Oceanic | place: Pacific Ocean | collected... | reverse complement strand
TCTAATGGATACTTTAATTGGGGAATGGAAGATGACGATTTATTTTTCAGAGCAAAGAAAAAGGGACTGGCAAAAGAAACTTTTATGAAACACGAATCAGATGAACCACGAGATTTTATTACATTCAATGGTCTTTCTGATTATATAAAAATAAGTCCAACTGATAATTTAAGAGAAATTACAAGTGGTAATTTCACAATGGCAGTTCTTGTTCGGGCAGAAGATAGATTTGACATTCCAACATATTTGATTGGTGATGTAGAAAATAGACAATTTATTCATCAGTATATTTTAGGCCGACCAAGTTTTCAAATGGGATTAGGTTGGGATAATTCAAATGCATATTCATTCGGATTATTCAATCAAAAGAATAGTCATTCTTATATGTGGATAAAAAGACATCCTGATGTTTGGACACATTTGATGGTAACGGTAAATGTTGATGAAGGTGAAATGAGATTTTATTTAAACGGAGAAGAATCTGATTCACGATTCGGACACGGTTCAGAATCACCATTAGAGTTTCAACCACCATTAAAAAGGTATGGTGGGAATCCATTTTATATTGGTGTAGGTAATCCTAATATAGATAATAAGACAGATTTCTTTGCAGGAGATATTGCACAAGTTTCTATTTTTGATAGGTCGTTTGGGGAAGATGAAATAAAAGATTATTATAAAACGGATTATCCAAATAGTTTAGGAAAAAATCCCAAATTATATTATGATTTTTCTAAATCAAAGGATGGAATTGTGTATGATTTAAGTGGAAATGGAAATCATGGTATTATGAATGGTGGATATATGAATTCAGAACCTATTGATAAAATACCGAATACAACATTACCACATAGAAATAGACCAGGGAGATATAAATCTTTATCTCATCCACGAAATGATATTGTTGGAAATAGATTTGTACATCAAAAAGATACAAGTGTAAATGAGAAACGATTTGTAGAGGAAGTTCAAGGTGGATTGATAAATATAGACGAAGATGGACTTACAGATTTAAATTATAGTGTAGTTAAACGAGAAAAATTATTTGGAACGGAACATGAAATAATAGATTTTAAATGTGAACAAAATATACCGAGTCATGTGGAGTTTTAATGATATTTGTATTTGATTTTCCTAAAAAAACGGATAAAGAAGGAGATTATGATCACTGGCCAGAGATTTTTAATGGTTTAATAGGATTACCTGAAAATGTGGATCCGTATTTTGGAGCCGCACCACCTTCACTAATTGATTTACTTTCAAGATTTGAAGTACCATTTGAAATTTTAGATTCTGATACGGCAATTACATCCACCGAACCATTTTATTATATTTTAGAAACACAGGGGCCTCCAGGTGGTTGGTTGGGAACTAAAGGGGGATATGAAAATACTTTATTATCAGGAGTTAGTTCTGAAATAATAGAAGCCTCAAAAGATGGACAATGTACAATAATATTATGGTCTGCAAATGAAGGATATGATCCATTTCAATATAAAATTTTTGATTGTATATATGAAGATTTAGAAAAGTATGGAATTCCTTTAGAAAATTTTATTTTTATTTCTGGTAATTTAATTATAGATACGTTACATATGGCTTGGAGGAGTATTAAGAATAAAGGAAATTTAATAAAATGTATTCCATTTAATAATGAATTGTATGATAATTATGAAAAAATGCAACCAAATGTTATCTTTGATAAGGAATCTAAAGATAGAGATAAATATTTTTTATTGTTGAACAGGGCCCCAAGAATGCATAGAATGGCATTTATCAGTTGGTTACACAGTAGAAATTTATTAAAAGATACATTTACCTCATATCCATCTGAAGAACTAGCACCGTATGAATTCAGTAAAAAGGTTCATTTATCTCGATATTTTTCTAATATGTTATTTGTAGATAATAAAATAAAAAGTAATGCTTTACAGGCCTGGAAAGATTTAGAAAATAATCATTTACCGTTAATAGTTGATGTTGAAGAATGGAATACAAACCATTATGGAACTTCAGTTGATTGGTTATATAGTAGAACATTTTTTAGTGTGGTAACTGAATCTGTTTTTGATGACGTATCTCTTTTTTTAGATGAAAAAGTATGGAAACCTATTTATAATTACCACCCGTTTATAATACTTGGATGTCCCAATTCTTTAAAAAAATTAAGAGAAATGGGATTTAAAACTTTTGAACCATACATTAACGAAAATTATGATAGTGAATTTAATATAGGAAAAAGAATGAATATGATTATTGATGAAATTGAAAGGTTGAATTCTATGGGATTTGAAGAGTTAAAGAAGTGGTATAAAAAATTAGTTCCTATTTTAAAGCATAATAGGAAAAAATTAATTAACAATAATGATGAGATTAGGAGTTTAGTAAATAAGGCAGTGGATGTATAACTTAATTTACTTAACAGAAAAATATATTCAGGGGGATATGTTTGATAGATTTGGAAGAAAATGTTTGCATGAATCAAATTTATTAGAGTATAATCTTTTTTCAATTAAGGACATAGATGAAAAATTAAAAGGTAAAAGTTTAATTATGGGTTTACCATTACATCCAGTAATGAAAAATCATAAAAAGATAAAAAAATTATTATCTCAAAAAGATTTTATATTGGTGATTCCAATTGAACACGAGGCCGTTCATGATTTACAATTAAATTGGATATATAAAAATATATCTGCAAATAATTTTCCACATCATAAAGTTTATGTAATAAGTTATGATGTTAATTCAAAAAATACTTTTGAGGAATGGAAAAAAGAATACAATATAGAGTCTGATATTAATTCTATTTATATTGATACATTTCTTTTTCAAAATTTAGATGTATTTTTTGAAGATGAAAAGATAGTTCATAGGGAACATTTTGAAAATAAAGAAGTTAGACCACACTATTATGTTTGTTATAATGCTGATCCAAAAGAACATAGGGTAAGATTGGTTGAAGATTTACAAAAAGAAAATTTAGATAAGTTAGGTTTAATATCATTATTGAGAGATAAAAATCCATTGGTGTTAGATAGAGAAAAAGTTGATCATTCAGATATGACTACACAAAGATATCCAATAGATCATTATCGTAATACATATTTTAGTATTGTTACAGAAAGTTATTTTTGGTCACAGCAAGGAGAACATTATAAACACATAACAGGAATAAATGAAAAAACTTATAAGGCTATGTTATTGAATCCGTTTATCGTGTTAGGTGGGTGTGGAACATTGAAACATTTAAAAAAATTAGGATTTAAAACTTTTCCAGAATTATTTGACGAGAGTTATGATGATATATTTGATCCACATTTAAGATATGAAAAGGTCTTGGAATCTATTAGAGGTGCGTGTAGTATGGATAAAGAAAAAATAAATGATCTATATCATTCAGAATTGATTGATAAAGTGAAATATAATCAAAATTTATATATGAATTATGATAGAAAAGAATTATTTAATGACCTTTTAAAACAGTTTATTTGGGAATAAAATGAAACATGATTATATAAATTTTGTTAATCTTAAACAAAATGATGATGGTGGAATAGGAGATGTATTTAAAGATTCTAATTCTAATGGGCCATATGATTTTTTATTTCCAAAATTAAAGAAATATTATTTTTATGGTGAACTACCTGAAAAATATATTTTAAATATTACTACATCACATTTTAATATGGAGTCGGATAAAAGTATTGTTGAAATTATTAAGTCAAATCCGAGAATTTTAGAGGATTTAAAAAGTGGTAATGCTAAGATTTTAATTAATAGATCAGGAGAATTTGATACATTCAAGAATGGTAAATTAACTGGAGAGGAATATGATAGTTTATTTAAATTAGATATTGATAAATCAAATATTTTATATCTTGGTTTCAATTCAATAATGGAAGAAGCAATGTGTAATTCTGATATAAAGTCACGATATCATAATTTTACTATGTTGAATTTATATTCTATTATTAAAGATAAAGAAGATTTATATAGAGAGTTTTATGAAAAGCAAAAAAAATCTTTACGAGAATATTATTATTTATGTTATAATAATACTCCAAATCCACATAGAAGAATAATAGTTAATTTTTTAAAAAATGAAAAAACTAAGGGTTTGTTATCATCTACTGAAGATAGTATTTTTTTAGATGATTCAATAGCACCCGATGAGGTATCGTGGACGTATAATAATAGAAATTTATATTATTATGCAAACCAAAAACATTTTTTTGATTCTCATTTTAGTATAATTACTGAATCACACTATTCTGATACTATTGGTAGTTTATGTATGACATTTACTGAAAAAACTTGGAAAGTAATTACTAACTTTCATCCGTTTTGTTTAGTTGGTGCAAAAAATAGTATTTCTAAATTAAGAGAATATGGCTTTGAAACTTTTTCAGAATTATTTGATGAACAATATGATAGAATAGATGATGTTAATAGAGCTGTTGAAATATGCAAACAGATTGATAGAACCTTTTTATTAACCAGAAAGGAATTAACTGATATATGTTATAGTATAGAAGAAAAATTAATTCATAATTTTCATCATTTTTTCAGATTATGTGAAATAGAAATAAAATCATTAGAAAAATATTTATTAAATTTTTGTAATGGATAGGATATAAATGAACTATATTAATATTATAAATTTTCCATATGATGTATATAAAGCAGAAAGTCAGGATATATTTGTAGATCATAATACAAATGGACCATATGATAATTTATTTTTGAATTTACGACATTATTATTTTTATGATGAACTTCCTGAAAAATATATTTTAAATATTAATACTTTACACTTTAATACGGAACAAGTAAAAAGTCTTTCTGAAACTATTAAATCAAGTCCAAGAATTTTAGAGGATTTAAAAAGTGGTAATGCTAAGATTTTAATTAATCGAATAGCCGAAGAAGATTCAATTATTGATGGTACAATTGAAAAATATGAACCAAGATATAAATGTCTTTTTCAAGTTTTAGATGAATTAAATGTTAATAAATCTAATATTTTATTTTTGACTATGAATTGTTTAACTGATGAAGCTATTGATTTTAATAAATCTGATATTGATGTTAGATATCACAATTTTACTCAAATGAATTTATATTCTATTATTAAAGATAAAGAAGATTTATATAGAGAAGAATTTGAAAAATGTAAAACTTTATTGCGAAAATATTATTATTTGTGTTATAATAATCAGCCCAGCGAACATAGAAAAGTAATAGTTGATTTTTTACTAAATAAAAAAGTTAAAGGTTTATTATCATCGACTGAACATAATATTTTTTTAGATTCTAATCCACCTACAAAAATAGAATCTTGGTCCCAAAATAATTTAAATTTATATTATTATGTCAATCAAGATCATTATCGTGATTCTTATTTTAGTATAGTTACAGAATCACATTACTCTGATAGTGTTAATAGTTTATATATGGGATTTTCAGAAAAAACTTGGAAACCAATTGTAAATTTTCATCCATTTCTTTTAGTTGGAGCAAGGAATAGTCTCTCTAAGTTAAGAGAGTTTGGTTTTGAAACTTTCCCTGAGTTATTTGACGAGAGTTATGATGAATCAGATGATGTTGAAAGATTAAATGATATAACTAACGGACTTGATAGAACTTTTTTAATGTCAATAGATGAGTTGAGTAATATATATTATAGTGTGGAAGAAAAGTTAATTCATAATTTTCATCATTTTTTTAGATTGTGTGAGAATGAAACAAAAGAATTTGAAAGATATTTATTAAATTTTTGTTATAAATAGGAGATAAAATGATTAAATGGTTAAAATATTTGTGGTATAAAATAAAGGTATGGTATACATATCGTAAAAAAATAAAAGAACTAAGAAAACGTGATCCGTTTATTTACAAATGAGTTATAAATATGTAATAGGTTGTGGTTGTAGTTTTTTGGAAATTGATGCGCCGTGGTTTACAACAATACCATCTAAAAATTATATTAATCTTTCGAGGGGTGGATGTGGTAATGAGTTTATCAAACATCAAATCACTTATAAAATAGATGAATTAATATCAAATGAAATCAATGCACAAGATATATTTGTTGTAGTTCAATGGACAGGTATTTCACGATTAGATTTTTTGGTATCACGAGACCAAACAATAACACCAAATGATTTTAACACTGACTTTGATGTTACTCGTATTGGAAGTTATGTGATGGTAGGGGATGGAACAGCACCGAGTAGAATAGATAAAAAGGGTGGATGGGTTCATAGTGGTGGTGGAAATGATTTCATAACTAATTGGGAAGTAAAGAAATTTGAAGATGAATTTTTTGAAACCTATTTCAAGTATTTTGGAAATGATTACGATAGTGTAAAAAGATATTTAGATAATGTTTTATTTATTCAAAATTTATGTAAGTCACTTGGAATAAATTATGTGATGACGAATGCTTGGAATCCATTTGAAGATGCATATGGAAGGGAAAAATATAAAAGGAAATATTTTGATTATATGTGGAATAGGGTTGATGAAAAACATATGATTTGGATTGAAAGTAATATAAAAAATATAAAGACAGAAAAAATTGAATGGAATAACGAATATGGTGGAATGTGGCAATATCTTATAGAACGAGACGGAATAAATTTAAAAGACGACCATCCTTCGGAATATGGACATAAAATTTGGGGAAATTATATATTCAATGTTCTTACAGAGAGAAAAATATTATGAAAATAATTACATCAGAACTTCACAAGGAAAGATTTGCAAATGAAACCGACACCGATTGTGGTATAATTTATGAACAACCTAAAAATGGCACATTTGAGGTGCATTATGGAAATGGTCAGTTGAGATATCAATGGGATTATGAAAATGGAGAGAGGGCTGATGGTGAGTCTAAAGGTTGGTGGCCTGATGGAAGTTGGAAGCAAATAAAGACTTTTAAGGATGGTAAATTAAATGGTAAAGTCAAGGAATGGTATGGTGATGGTAAGAAAAAGGTAGAAGCTTCGTACAAGGACGACCAATTACATGGCTTAGTGACTTGGTGGAAAGAGAACGGAGAGGTCTGGAAAGAGGGAACTTATAAAGATGGATTGCTTTGGGATACCGAAACTGATAAACCATTTACTGGTGAATGGGGAGGATATCAACACGAAAAGGGATATAGAAAGTGATTTTAAATTATGGAACAGAATTAGTTGGTATAAATTGTCATGAGAAACTGGGCTCTACATCAATTAAGATATTAGAAGAACACTTCGATATGAATAGATATGAGAAATGATTTAAGAAATAAAAATCAACACTTTGATGATATACGAATAATTACATCGGAAAGGTTTGAAAAGTTATTTGCTAAACACAATGATACTGAGTGGAATAGAGATCAAATTTGGGAATTTGAAAATAAGATAATATTTTTTCAATGGTCAGACCCGTTCTATGAACACGAGTATGAATATATATCTAATTTAATGGAATCTAATGGATATTCTACTTCTGATTGGGTAATGATATCACCAAACTTTCATCCGATTATAGAAAAATATCCCAATTGGAAAGGGTTCAGTAATTATCTATACACAGCAGCATTTAACCAATGTAGTGATTCAGGGAGAAGTCCACAATATATACCATTTTCAGATAAAGTAACAAATATTTTAAGCACCCATCATCGAAATTTTGATTTTTTTAGTTTCAATAATCAATATCGTGAATCAAGGGAAAAATTTATAAAAGATGTTTTAGAGAGAAATTTATGGGATAAATCACTTATAAGTGCACATTTTTCGATAGATGGTGTAGATGAAGTTCCTTCTTTTGTTGACTATCGTAAAAAGGATATAGAATACAAGTCTGTTCAAAATAACTATTCAAAAGATAACACGATTTTTGATTTTCCACATACCCGTGAAAGTGTGGAAAACTTACCAATATCTATTTTAAGAGATACTTTTTTTACTGTAATAATGGAAACATATCCGAAATCAATTCATGGGGGACCACATATAGTTTGTCTTACAGAAAAGGCATATAATTACTTTAGTTTATGTCCAACTGTACTTATAGGAAATAGGGGAATATTGAAACAAATGAGAAAAGAAGGACTGAAAACTTTTCCTGATATGTTTGATGAATCTTATGATGAAATATCAGATTATAATGAAAGATTTAATGTGGCAATGAATGAAGTTGAAAAATTTTGTAAATTAGATTATGATGTAAAAATGGAAAAATATTTGAAATCTTTTGATAATATATTACATAATCAAAAAATATATTTGGAAATCTTTGAAGGTATAAAAGATTTATTACCACATCCCAAAGATAGAGGTCATCCTACAATGGAAGATTGGTTTAATTATTATGTGAAGGATGAAATAATATGAAAAAACAGATAATAACATCAGGTTGTAGTTTTACTAATTGTGGAATGTCTTGGCCATATCATATAAAGGAACACGATGTTTATAATGCAGGAACGGTTGGTGCAGGAAATGGATATATTTCAAGGACTGCAATATACCAATGTGAAAGATTATTAGAAAGTGGAACTAATGTTGAAGATATATTTTTAATTGTTATGTGGTCTGGTATAGATAGATTTGAAGTTTTATCAACAAACGATAGTCTATTACATAAAGATTATATTAGTGGAGATAAAGATAGGTGGTGGTTGTCAAATTATAATCAAAATATAAAAGAGGAAGATTCTGTATGGTTAAAAAGTAGTGTTCACGGTCAGAAATGGCAAAATAAAGCAGTGAACCATTTATTTGACCAGTATTGGAAATATTTTTATAGTGCAGAAGAGAGTTTTTTAAAAACTCTTGAATATATTTTACGAGTTCAGCATTATTGTGAAGTTAGAAATATAAAGTATAAAATGTGTTGTTGGCAAAATATTTTTAATAAATACGAATTTATAGTTCCAGCTGGTTATGCACGGGAGAATGTCCGAATAAGTGCTCATGAACTATGGACAATGGCTTGGTTAGATGGTCAACATTGGAGATCAAATAGATATTGGCCAAAAGAAATTACTCAAGAGATATCAAGAGGTACACCACTATTAAAAGATGTTTATTCACAAACAATTCATTTATGGGATATGATAGATTGGGATAAGTGGTGGTTTTATGAAGATGACCAAGTAGAGTATGGTGGATTGGCAGAATGGGTGTTACTCGGAGAAAAACATAATATGGGAATGCAACATGATCCACATCACCCATCTGAAGATTCACATAAACAATTTGCAGAAAAAGTGGTGTCAAAGTGGTTGGAAGAGGAGATTAAATAAATGCCACATAATGCTATAGCGAGGACTTTAGATGATTCTTATGAAACAATTTTATTTGATAGTGAGTTGGATGATGAAGGTTTTTATTGGAGAGAAACGGGATTAATAGATAGGTATGTAGAATCAATAACATCACGACTTGAAAAGTCTACTAAGAATAAGGTAGCTTTTGTTAAAGTTGGAGAGTTGTTTGGGTTTTTAGTTGTGGAAGAAATAGCTAAGAAAATACAGAAAATATTTCCATCTAAAGAGTTTATTTTATTAGTAGATGATAATCGAGAATTTAACACCGAATTTATACATATTAAACCATTTCCACCTTGGCATATATCTTTACATCATGCATATGAGTATGATGGTGGATTTGATAAAAGTGATACAAAAACTTTTAAAGGCATTAATAATAATTTTAATAGAAATAAGTTATTTATTACAAGAAATAATAGACCTAAATCCCATAGACTTGAGTGGGTAAGTTTTTTAGAAAAAAATAATTTAAAAGATAAAGGGTATGTTAGTGAAGGTTGGAATGGTATATATCTTGAGGGGATGAGAGACCCCGAACCTGATACAGAAGAATTTTGGAATATGACAAGAAACGATGTTGGTTTGATAGATTTTTATAATGATGTTTTTTGTGAAGTAGCTTTAAGTTCAGACTATGATATAAAGGAATCACCATTTGGTGCATATACGAGTGATAAAGAATTTCGTCCATTTTTATGTTGTGTAATTCCGTTGATAGTTGTATTTAAAAACTATGATGAGTGTTTAAAAGATGTGGGATTTGATATGTTTGATGATGTAATTGATACGTCATTTTATAAAACAGACGATTTGGATAGAAAATTTAATATAATTAAATCGAATTTTAAAATAATAGAAAATGATTTGACAGTAGATGGTAGATTTAGAGATGATATTTGGGTTAGATTAAAGAAAAACCAGAATAGATTTTTTGAAGGGTGGGGAAATTATTTTTATAGTAAAATGGAAGAATGATATGAGTAGACATAAAGTCTGGCCAATAGGAAAATTACCTAAAGAATTACAGCGTCCTGAACTTGACCAAGTTAGAGAGTTGGGATATGATTGGAAGGATCCGTGGGACGTAGTTGAAATGTTTGAACAAGAGGTTGCTAATTTTGCAGGTTGTAAATATGGAATAGCAATTGATAATTGTACCGATGGTTTATTTTTGTGTTTGAAATATGTGAACGCTGAAGGAGAAATAGTAATACCAGCGAGAACTTATTGTTCAGTTCCTATGGTTATTATACAAAATGGATGTAAAGTAAAGTTTGTAGATTATGAATGGAGTGGTATTTATAGACTTGAACCAACTAACGTGTATGATGGTGCGGTAAGATGGACAGAGGGAATGTATGAGGCGGGAGATGGTTATCAGGTGGTTTCATTTCAGTTAAAGAAAAGAATACCCATAGGTAAAGGTGGAATGATATTGACTAATGATAAGGATGCCATGGAATGGTTTAAGATGATGAGGTATGAAGGACGACATAATACTATTTCATATGAAAAAGATGAGCTTGGGTTAATAGGATATAATATGTATATGACTCCAGAAGATGCTGCAAGAGGACTAATTTTAATGAATCAAGTTCCAAGAGTAAATGAAGATTCTGGGGGGTCATATGACATACCCGATTTATCAAAACAACCTATTTTCAAAAAATGAATGATGAATTTCCAGAGATAATAAGGATAGAACCAGTTGGGAGATGCAATTATAAATGCATTCATTGTACTGTTCCTACTGGTAAAGATGGTCCAAATAATCGCCAAATTTTACCAAAAGAAGATTTTGATTATAGGATTAATCAATTTATTTCTAATGGATATGTTCCACGAGTAGTTGTACTTCATCATGGTGGTGAACCACTTCTTAATGAGAATTTATCTTATTTTGTTAAGGAGTTAAAGAAAATAGGAGTAGATAAAGTATCTATTACAACTAATGCCAGCATTCTTACTGAGAAACGTTCTAAGGAACTTATTCAATCTGGATTGGATGAAATTAGATTTTCATTTGATGGGGAGAGTCCAGAGGAAAATAATTATATTAGAATAAATAGTAATTTTTTTAGAGATGCTGATAATGTTAAGGGGTTTTTAAAAATACGTAGAGAGTTACATCGTGAAAATTTGAAAGTTATTATTAATAATGTGCAAATTATTGATTGGGACGGTGTTTCTTATTTTCCAGCCAAGAATAAAAATCCTTTATATCATAAAGTGGATGTTCCAAGTTATATTACTGAATATTTTTCAAATGAACTTGGTGAAATTGAAATTAGCAGTGCTGCAGCTATAGTATTTCCTTATTTAGAAGAAAGTGAAAATTTTGATATTATAGAGTATGAATCTACTAAACCTAAATATTGTGGTCGTCTTTTTGAAACGTTTACTATATTAACTGATGGGAATGTTGCACTTTGTTGTAATGATCTTAAAGGTGAATTGATACTTGGGAATATTTATCAAAAAACTATATTTGAAATCTGGAATGATAATAAATATGATAAAATACGAAAGAATTTTAGAAAACAAAAATATTGTGATTTGTGTAGTAATTGTAGTGTTGTGACACCCCGTTATTTAAGTAAAACTAAAAATTATAAGAATAGGATAAAAAATGTATAAAGAATATTTGTCAAATGACATTATAACATTTCCAGAGTATGCAAATAAAACTGTATATAACATGGCATCTGATAAATCAGACAGTATTGAGTATAGGATGAATGAACATGGATATAGGTCCAATTCGTTTACAGATAAGGGTAAAATAAAAATTTTAACAATTGGTTGTTCTTGGACAATGGGAATTGGAGTAGATAATGATAAAATTTGGCCTACTTTAATAGGAAATAAATATAAAGATTCAATTGTATGTAATTATGGAATGTACGGAGTTTCTTCTGGATTTATTGCCAAACAATATTATAAAATTCTACATAGTGGATATGTTCCAGATATCGTACTTGTATTGTGGCCAGGATTTTCACGGAGAGATTATATAACTGAAACTGGTAGGTTTAAAAGGATTTGTGGGTGGAGAGGAGCATATCAATCTGATGTTGTTTTTGAAAGTAAAAGTGAAGATTTGGCTTTCCTTACACTACAAAATGATTATCAGGATATAAATCATTTTTGGAATAATTATAATTTTTTTAATGCTGTTACACCAAATAATGTTAATGTATATCATTCGGTTGCTGGATATTATTATGATATATTTGAAAAAAATTATTCTATCATAGAAAATATTATCGACCCTGAAATATTTTTTGTACCAGAAGATTGTTATTTAAATGATAAAAGGGCCACCGATGGAGTCCATCCAGGGTATAAATGGCATATTAATTTTGCAAATAAATTTTATGATTTTATAAAATGATAATATTTGGTTATGAAGAAAAAGTTGGTGAAACTTTTGTACCTAATGGAACACCACCAACATTAATTAAAAAAATGAAAACACTAAAAGACCCTTCGGATGTTTTTAGAAAAGGGTGCTACCAAGAAGATACTGGGTTAGTGAGTTCAGTTTATCATTGTGAACATTACCCTAATTCGTTACGTTTGAAGGGGATTTCATATTCTAAAAAATTAGTTGTAGATATTAAAAATGAGTTTTATTATTATATGATTAATCCATTTGGAACAACAAATGGTTTTCTTGGAATAGGAAAATTACAAATGAATTGGCCTTTTGTTAATTCTATTTCTGATAAAGTGATTGATGATTTAAAGTTAAATAAATGTAAAATTATTATAGATATTATATCAGAGGGTAATCCTTTTAGTGTTTTATGGATGAAACGATTATATAAACTAATTGATTCTGTTGGTATTTTAAGAAAAAATGTTTATTATTTAACATCTAACAATAGATTTAAAGATGATTATTATTTGGAATTTAAACATGATTCGAAAATAAACATTAAACAATTTAATAATGGTGAAGTGGTAATTTTTGAGGTTTTTAAAAATGATTTTGATTGTGAAGTTAATCTTGAAAATAAAAGAACTAAACATTTTATGTCATTTAATCAAGAAAAAAAAATACATAGAACAAAATTAGTTAATTTTTTAAAAAATGAAAAATTATTAAGTAAAGGGTATGTAAGTTATAAGGCACGGGGAATGTACCTTGATGGTCCTCAGAATAGAGGAACAGAACTTAGTGGTGAAGAATTTTATCTTGATTCGTATTTTAATATTGTAACGGAAACTGAATATATTGAGCCCACTTTACGATTTTCTGAGAAGATTTTTAAACCAATAATATATAAACAACCATTTATTTTATATTCTGTTCCATTTTTATTGAAACATCTTAGGTCATTGGGGTATAAAACTTTTCATCCATTTATTGATGAATCTTATGATGAAATAACGGATAGTGAGGAGAGAATGAGAGTATTAAATCGAGAAGTAAAAAGATTGTGTAGTTTATCCTTGAAAGAAATTCACAAATGGTATATTGATATGAAAGAAATTTTAATTTATAATTTTGAACATTTTCAAAAGGCTGAAGAAAGAATAGATATAACATTATGAGATTATTAGTAGGACACCAAGATTTTAATATTCCCAATGGATATAATTCACACTGTGATTGGTTAAAGTTTGATGGTATTTATGAGAAATTATCTGAGATAGCAAAGGATGAATTTGAAGTCGTGGATGTTAACGTAAATGAGTGTAATGATTTTTATATATTTCCAGTAAATGCATTATGGGCAAAATTTGAGTTATTCGAAGAAGAAACTTTTTTTGGAAATTATTTAAGTAAAAAAGTAATAGAGGATTTACAATCGAATAAGTGTTTATTACATATAAATTGGTCAGTTCATGAGGCATACAGATTTGATAAATATCATATGAATAGGTTATATGAATTTTTAATAAAAAATGGGATATCACCTAAAAATATATTAATTTCTTCAAATAATTTCCAATTTAAAAGGGATTTTGATAATTGGAATGATAATAAAGATAAAATAAATATTTTAGAACTGGAACAAGTAGGAGTTGAGTGTTATACTCATTATTTAGGATTTAAGGTTATAGATGAGAATAATGCATTTGATAATAAGTTGAGACATTCTCATTTTTTAAGTTTGGCTAGAGCAGGACATCAACATAGAGTAGATTTGGTAGATTTTTATGAAAAAGAAGGTTATGGGGATGATAAGATTTTATGGAGTGCGTTATGGAAGAATAAAAGAATTGATGAAAGATTCCATTGGCCCAATATTCATAAAGAAAGTGGATTAAATCATGGAGATGATGAGATAAATTTGAATGATTATAAACAGAATCCTTATTTACATTCATATGTAGAAATAGTAACTGAAACTATATATGGTACGGGTGCAATACAAATATCTGATAAACCATTAAAGCCAATAATAAATTTACAACCATTTATTTATGTTACAAGTTCAGGTGGTCTTAAAGTTTTGAAAGATATGGGATATAAAACTTTTGAACCTTTTATTGACGAGAGTTATGATGATATCGAAGATGAAACAGAAAGGCTAAATTTTATCAAATCGGAAATAAAACGATTAATAAAATTGAAAAAGAGTGAAATACATAATACTTATTATCAGATAGTTGATGTTTTAAGATACAATAGAAAACATTGGTTGAATGTTGGTAGATATAGAGTTATAAAACAAATGGAGGTTTTTTATCAAAATATTAGGAATTAACACATTAAATCATGACGCTGCTATAACTATGATAGAAGATGGTGAGATTTTATTTGCCGGTCATAGCGAGAGGTATAGTGGGGTAAAAAACGATTCTGATTTGAATAGTGCACTGTTTGCCGATTGTTATAGGCAAGGTGGTAAACCAGATAAAGTTGTATATTTTGAAAGACCATACTTAAAAAAGTTAAGACAATTGAGAGCAGGTCAATACGGAGAAGTATTTGCTCGTAAGAATTTACCATCTTATTATTTAAGAGATTTTGTTGGTAATGCAGAAGTAGAGTATGTTCAACATCACCAATCTCACGCCGCAGCAGGATACTATACAAGTCCATACGAAGAATCAGCTATTGTAGTTATAGATGCCATAGGTGAGTTTGAGACGTGTAGTATTTGGTATGCATGGGGAAGTCATTTTGAGAAACGATATACATTAAAGTATCCAAATTCACTTGGTCTTTGGTACAGTGCAATGACTCAACGATTAGGATTGAAACCACAAGAGGATGAATACATCTTAATGGGAATGGCAGGTTGGGGAACACAAGACCACAAACTAAAGAATAGTATTCGTAAAGATTTCTTTAATGATTCTGATAAACCAATAGATTTAAAGGACAATTTACATAGA
>Ga0208790_1000678_pt1 | contig 15704 bp, 20 predicted proteins | sample 10_taG_FD_184083 | JGI IMG/M metagenome (GOLD analysis project Ga0208790, IMG submission 184083) | Marine viral communities from the Subarctic Pacific Ocean - 10_ETSP_OMZ_AT15264 metaG (SPAdes) (version 2) | ecosystem: Environmental > Aquatic > Marine > Oceanic | place: Pacific Ocean | collected... | reverse complement strand
TGCCACAGGTGGTGGCGCAGGCGGCGGCAGCGGCACCGCGCAGATGCGGCAAGACATCGCCTCGGCAGCGCAGCAGATGGCGGCAGAGCAGGCGGTGCAGGGAGCTGAGATGGAGGCTGCGAAGGTGGACACCGAGGCGACTGGTGAGATCGCCAAGATCCAAGCAGAGGAGCAGATGTGGGGCCCCAACTTCGTGTCCGACATCAGCACTGAGATCTCAGAGATGGGCGGCATAGAGCAGCGGGCCGCTACAACCGGCAGTTCAATCGCCAACAAACTCAACAGTGTCGACCTCACTAACCCGACCCAGCGCCAAGCTGCCATTGACGGCCTAGCGCTCTGGCTTGCGCAGCGCGGGTGGAGGTCCACGCCCGCCGAGCTGGCTGCCTTGGTGGACGCTGGTCGGGCTGGTGAGATAGCAACAAACGCGGGCATGATAGCTCCGACCGCAGGCCCCACCGGCATCAACAAGGTCGGCTACCTCGCCAAATAGGGGCACTATGGCACGCATCATCCCAGATATCTCAGGCGCCTTCGGCATGCCAAGGCCGCACCTGCAGAAGTTCAGGCGACCACGGGCGCCCAAGCGCTCGGGCGCGCAAGATGCTGCAGAATGGATGAGGCTCATCCAGTCCGGTGTAGGCACCGCTGCTGGGCTGTATGGGCTGGGTCGTGGCATCTACGAGGACTTCAGGGAGACGGACGAGGAAGCTGTAGCGAGACTGCAGCGTGAGGCCATCGAGCAGCGTGCCAAGTTCATGCAGCCGGGCGCAGCCACGCTCGAGTTCGGCGTCAAGCCAGAGTTCGCAGACCCTGGGTCTGTTGGCTGGACTGACGAGCCGCGCATCACGCCTGAGGCCATGTCACAGACCACGCCGATGCGTCACTTCCCATCGGCCCAACCACCAGAGATGACTCAGGAACAGATGCTCGAAGGCATCGCGATGGGCATCTCGCCAGAGCAGCAAGGGCGACGTGCTCTCGATGAGCCCTCATACGCACCGAGCGCTGCGCCGACTCGCGAAGAACTGGTTACCCTCACAGAGGGTGTGCCGGAGGAGTGGGGCGTTGAGCGGCTGCCATTCGTCACAGAGGCCATCGAGCGCGCACAGCCCGCGTCCACGCTTGATACGCCCGATAACAGAGCCATCGTCCAGAAGGCCGTGGAGGCAGCACCCACCCCGGAGGCCAAGCGCGCACTGGTCGATCGCGTCAGGGCGGAGGGGCAGTCCGCTATCGACAAGATCGCCGCGCACTTCGGGTGGACAGCAGAGGACATCGAGAGCCTGGACCCACTGCAGAGAGCTGGACTCCAGCTCAAGGGTGAGGAGCTTGAGCGCGCACGTGAGCAGGCAGAGCGGGCACTACCGTCAGCCGTGACCGCACGTGAGTTCCTCGACAGGTCGTTTGAAGGTGAGCAGTTCAACATCAGCGACCTCGCGTCCTCCTACGGTGGGCTGATGGCGCGCGGCAAGGAAGCCGAGGCGCGTGAACTCTTGAGGCTGGCTCGAGGGGCGGGTGACTACGCCTCCTTCATCACCAACCCGAACGAGCCCCCGAGTCTGGTCGAGGCCAGGGCGCGTGACGCCATCAAGAAGGGCGCGCTGGCACAGCCGGCCGATGTGGCCCTCACCGCTGGCGACCTCAAGGACATTGCATCACTCAGGACGCCAGGCCGTAAGCGCAAGGCCAGCCGCAAGGGTCGCGGGAAGCGAAGAAAGGGAGCAGCCGCAGAGGGCGCCGCTGATGACGGAATCAGGCGCAAGGTGCTCAAGAACGTGGGCATCGGAAGGGTCGATGAGATGTCCGACGCGCAGGTGCAGTCCGCCTACAAGGACGCCGTCAACAAGGCGGCCCGTGGCGTTTATGGGAAGGGCAAGGCGGCCGAACTCAAGAAGGAGTTCGGTGTCGATGTGCTTGCCTCGGATGCGGCTGTTAAGCGTGCCGTAGGAACAAAGAGGGAGGAGCGTGCCGTCGGGGCCGCAGAGACCACCGCAGCGGCGCAAACAAGGCGCGCCAAGACTGACGCGGAGAAGGCCGCCAACAAGAAGAAGGAAGCGCACAAGAAGAGCCTGGCGGACATCGGCATCAGCTATAACGAAGCTGTGGAGAACCCGGGCAATTTCGCCAAACCCCTCAAGGATAGACGCACAAAAGTGAAGGCCAGCATCACGGGCAGCCAGGACAAGCTGAGCGGCAACAAGTCGCGCAACATCACCAGGGTGAAGTCTACAAAGCGACGAGCCACATTGAGGGAGGAGCTGAAAGGCCTGAAGGCGGAGTTGGCCACCCTTACCCGCGCCATCAACACCCTTAACGACATCGACCAGACCCCGGCTACGTTTGAGCCTCCCGCAGCGTTCACTGTGTCCACTGACTGATGCCAACAATCCGCGAGATGGCCGATGAGCACGCTCGGCTCGGCGGTACAAGGGAGTCCTTCCATAGCCTGCTGGGCGGCTTTGGTCTGGACTCCTACTCCTCACACCCAGACACCGTGGTGGGCGCCCAGTCAGAGGAGCCGCTTGTAAGCCAGGCGCCCCCTATTGCCCCAGCGCCGCCCATGCCAGAGCCGCTACCAGCAGCGCCGACTGCGGCTGACGCGCCGCAGCAGCGGCTTGGCACCAGGCCTCTGCCATATGGCGCAGCGTTGCGACCGGACATCTCTGGTGGAGTGTCTGCGCCGACTCCGTCCGAGGTCCAGGCCAGGTACAATATCGGGCAGCCATTCAGCTTCGGGCTACCCCCAACGGAGCGCGCCCTGAGGGCATCACCCGGGGTAGTGCCTCAAGCGTTGGCACCGGAGCCCGCCCCAACACCCATGCCTTATGGTGTTGCCGGGAGGCCCAGGCCACCCTCGGCCCAGGACATGGAGCCGATTGAGGCAGCGCTGCGCCCAGTTGGAGAGATGGCTGCGCTGACTGCGCGTGACTATTCCGAGTGGGACCCTGCGCTCGAGGCTGCGCGGAGGTTGGAGTCTGGGCTCACGACTGAGCAGAAGGCATCGCTCGGGACGGTGCCAGAGCGCGCATCGGCTCGGGGGCAGGCGGCATACGTGCGTCTCGGGGCGCTGTTGGGCACCGCCAGTGGCCGCGTGTCCAAGTTCTTCATGCAGCAAGCGGCAGCGAGGGACCCTGATGCGTGGGATGGTGACGAGGAGAACATTGAGATAATCCCCGGCGTGGTCTCTCTGAACATACCGCCGAGCGAGAGGCGCCAGTTCAGCCGGCTGTGGGAGCTCGACACAAAAGACGCGCTGGACCGTGAGAATGACATAGCCGAGGATGCTATTCGGCGGAGCGGCCAGCACACGGTGTTGAGGTTGGCGGCTGAGAGCGCGCTCGACACTGCCGGCGCCATCATCGACTTCATCACCTGGCTGTATGGGTCAGACATACCCAAGGAGTTCTGGCGTGAGGCGCCCGAGGCTGACCGGCGCGCGGTGATATCCAAGGCGCTCGGCCGTGGGCAAAGCCAGAGGATGGCTGAGCACGAGGCCGACCTGTCTGAGGATTGGCGCAAGCAGCAGATTCTTGTTGATGACGCGGCGGAGCGCTGGGTCGAGATCGGTGATGACACGGTCGGGCTTATCAGCGCGCTGGCCAAGGAGCCCGAGGCGGTATCAAAGACGCACTCCATGGCCATACTCGCCACTGCAGCCCCGCTCGTTCCCAGCATGATGAGGGCGGCGCGCTTCACGGGCAAACCGGTATCTGCAGCCGCAAGAACTACGGCCGGCTTGGTTGGGGAACTGATGGAGGCCTATGCGCCCAAGCGTGCGGAGATAGGGAGGCGCATCGGTGACGTGGTCAGTGAGCGCGTGGCAGGGTTCGAGCGCACGTTCTCAGACCCAACCAAGATGGCAGACCCTGGCGCTCAGGCAATGGCGACCGAGGCCCTGCAGCAGGCATCACGCACAGAGGCTGGCGTGGGCACGAATCTTGGAGAAGCGTTAGCGCGTGAGCATGTTGGGCCAGAGGTGTTGCCCTCTGAACTCATTCCAGAACGACCAGGCAGGGTTCGCTTTGAGGAGCGCGCGCCAACCAGCGCAGAGATCTTGGCCCAGGTTCAGGAGCAGAGCGCCCGGCTGGCTGCGGAGACTGGCGCCCAGGTGCCACAGGGGTTCGTGTTGCGCGGAACCTCATCAGCGCCTGAAGTGCTTCCAGAGGTGCAGGCGGTGCGGGATGCGATGGCGGCCCGTCGCGCTCCGCCTGAAGGTGTCCTTGAGGGCGATGTGGTCCCTGCCGGGATAGACACTGGCCCCGCCATAGCCGGTGCTCCGCTTGGTGAGCCGCTCGCCTTGCCGGCGCCACGCGGTCCTGATGTGGCGGTTCCTTACGGGGCATCAAGAGAGGCGGCAGCATTGGGGCGCCGGTTGCGTCTGGAGGACCCGTCTGCGCCAGCGCTAAGGTCGGCAGCAGAGGAGGCGTTTAGTGGCAGATCTAACCTGCCGCTTGAGCAGGCTGCCATGGCGGACGCGCTGGCGTCTTTGTTTGAGGTTGCAAGGAACGCGCCCGACCCCAAGGCGGTGGTTGAGGCTCTCATCCGAGATGCAGGCGGCGATGTCTTGGCCGCTGCGGACGCAGTGGCTCGGTCGCGTCAGCCGCAGCAGGCGGTGCTACGTGGTGAGCCCGAGCTTGGTGCGCGACTAGAGCCGCCCGAGGTGTTGCCGGAAGTGGTAGAGACGCGCGCAGCGATGGAGGCCGCGCGCGCTGAGCCGCAGATACAGGTGCCGCCTGACCCCATGCACCGCGTCAGGGCGCTCCGTGAGCAGCGCGCCGCTGCCGATGTTGAGCGCAAGCCGCGCCTGTTCGGCGGGGAGCGGGACCTTGCAGGGCGGCACGAGGTGGTGCTCGAGGGTGCCACCCCCACGCTCAAGCAGGTGGGTGAGGGCGCAAGGGGGCCTATACCGAACTCTCGTGCGCTCGTGCGCATTGAGTCTCAGCCGTCACCCCCTCTCGAGCCGATCCGCATCGACGTAAGCCCACCCCCCGACGCCCCCTTGCTGCTTGAGCACAACCCTCGCGTGGCGGCTGAGACAGCCGTGGACCCATCGAAGTTCGGCTACAAGTTCAAGCGTGTGCGCTACACGCTGGAGCCTGACGGTCGCCTGAAGGTGAAGCAGCGAGCAAAGGACGCGCCAGAGGAGGTGGTTGAGCTCGCGCCAGAGAGGCGCATGTCTGAGGCTGCGGAGCGCATTATCGACGAGGCCGTCGAGGTCTTCGGGCAAGAGGGCGTGCTCACCCCCGGAGCCGTGAGCAAACCGCAGCTTGCTGCAGCGTATGAGGCGGCCATTGACCCCAGGCTGCCCAACAACCTACAGATCGCGACGTTGAGGGAGACGCTGGTGCCTCGCGCTGCCGAGGCGTTGGTGGAGAAGACCGGCAAGCCCCAGATGCGGAACAAGTATGCGGAGGAGATCGCGCGCGTGGTCGATGACGCCATCGAGGGCTCCATCGATTCGCCGGTCATAGAGTATGTGGACGCCGCCGGTCGCACGCGCAGCTTCTATGTAGTCCGCGAGGCGATGACGCCCCTGCTCGAGGAAGCGCCAGGGTTCGGTCGCGTTGTTGGTGGTGAGATGATTAAGGCCAACATGAGGCGCGAGGGCACCCGCGCCAGGCAGAAGGCCGTACAGGACACATATGGGGATGCGCTCATGGAGTGGCACCCCGAGACCCTCACCGCCGCAGAGGCTGCGCGAAAGCCGCCGTCACTGCAGGCAGAGTTGGACTATTTCATCGGCCGGTACCTGGAGACGGGTGAGCTGCCGCCCATAGCGCGCAACCCGCACCTGGACCTGGTGGCCGAGGGCAAGGCTCGCATCCCCGAGGGCGCCAACTACGCTACCCGTGAGGGCATCTTCCCGTCTCGGCTGAGGCGTAGGCTAGAGAAGATGGAGGACGCCTCTCCTGGCACCTTGGACTCGTCCAGGCTGGCGGACGTGGCGCAGCCGGGGGTGCGTGATGTGAGGCTGCCGGCGCTCGACATGCGAACCATCGCTCCTGATGGCACCCCGGGCGCCCCAAGGCTGAGCGTGTACGGACCGTTGCACCGCACCCAGCGGTGGATTGCGCATGACCGTGGCTGGATCAATGAGCTGCCGCTAGATATCGGGTCGGACTCTCTCTACACCTTTGGCGCGCGCGCGGCGAACTGGATTAAGGCTGCCAAGGTCCCGCTCAACACATCGTCGTGGGTGGGCGCCGTGGTTGGCAACTCGCTCAGCGCGGCGACCAAGCTCGCTGACCCGTTCGCCTCCCTGAAGGCCGTGCATGCCATCATGGACTTCTACAGGTTCAAGGCTGGCCTACCCACCCACTACCCCAAAGAGTGGTACGACGGCATCCTGCGCTCACAAGCCCTCGACACATCCTTCAGTAAGGACATGAGGCACCAGCGCATGGCGCCGAAAAGCGAGACGCTGGGCAAGAAGCTCATGCCGCGAGAGGGTGAGGGCATGTTCGAGTGGTTCGACAGGGTGAGGAGGGAGAGGCCCCCTGCCGACGAGGCGTTGCGCGCTGGGCTCGGAGTTGACGCAGCGTTCCGCATCTTCGACCACTTTGACAACGGCCCGAAACTCTACGAGGGGATGCTGAACACGGGGCGTCACCTCGAGGAGTGGGGCATGCTCCGCAACGGGGAGTTCAAAGAGTTCCACCTGAGCAAGAAGAAGAGGGTTCGCGCCATCAAGAGGGACGATCTGATCCCAGGCATGAGCAACATGGAGGTCAACGGCAAGCGGCTGACTCCAGCGCAGATGCAGGCCATTGTGAGCAGGGCGGCTATGGAGCCCACGCTCGGCACCTACGTGGACTTCTCTGAGTTGCCGCTCATCCAGCTCTACAAGCGCAACATCCCGCTCTTCGATGTGACTGGCTCGCCTTTCAGCGGCTGGCTGTCAGGCTCGACGACGCTGCCGTTCATGCGTCGGGGCATCGTGGGTGAGATACTTAGCGGCCCAACCCCACGAGGGAACACGAACTCCTCGCGTGTGTTGGCCAGCAGGGCTGCCGGTCAGACGGCTCACGGTGCCAAGATCGGCGCATCTATCGCTGGGCTGAATGCGTCCCTTAGCCCAGACAGCGGGATGCTGCGCAGGATGAGCGCGTATTCTGCGTCCGATCCCGGCGCTCAGATCATCAAGCCCACCGAAGAGCCTGGCGTGTACAACATATGGGATGTGAAGAACGCCAACTCGTTCGAGGACCTGGACTGGTGGTTGCGCCTGGCTGAGACAGGCACGCGCTACCTGCCAGAGCTGTTTGGGTATGTGGACCCCGCCTCTACCATCGAGGGGCAGGAGTACCCGATCGCGATGATGACCGACGGGCAAATCGCCAAACTGCCACGGTTCCAGCAGGAGATCGTGCGGGACTCACAAGCCCTCGCGCGCGACCAAGCCGAGGGGATGAGCGGGCTGGACACTGCACGGATTGCGCGCGCGTTCCGCCTGTCTGGCTCCGCAGCCGCTGATGGTGTTTTAGATATAGCCACAGTGACCGATTTTGTAGAGATGAGTGCTCCCCAGCAGCTTGCGCACGCGGTGCGAGGCGTGGCCTCCCTCATCATCCCAGGCGCACACAGGCGCGCCTTTGAGGGCGGTCTCGATCATATGGCGGATGATGACATGGAGCTGGCGTCTATCCGCTCCGCTGAACTTAGAGATGCGCGCGCCGCTGGTGATTCGGAGGAGGTGTCCCGTCTTGAGGGAGAGATTGACGACCTGCTGGGGGCTGCGGTCACCAAAAGGTATTACGGAAGGGTGAAGAGGGGCGAGGTGAAGGTTGAGTTTGGTGACCCATTCCCGCTCGAGGAGCAGGCCCGCAGTCTTGTGGATAAGGTCATCTCACGCATGCTCAAGTCACCGCTATACGTGCGGCTGTACGACCCAAGCAACATGACTACCACCGCGTCGAGTAAGTTCAAGAAGGCATGGGCCACTGGCATGGACAGGACAATCAAGGGGCGATACGACCTGGCCTCCATGCAGGCCTCCAAGCTCAGGCGTGACGCGAAGTCAGCTAAGAACCCAGACGTAGCGGCTGAGTTGTTGGCGAGGGCAGACGCTCTTGAGGAGCTTGCGCTTGTGCTTGAGGATCGCGGTGAGATGATCAAGGAGTACGCCGCAGACTCCTTTGACATCATGCTAGAAGAGATGCACGAGAGGGCCGAGCAGCAGCGCCGCGCCGGCAAGTTCCTAAGGAGGCCGGTGCAGACACCGTTTGGTGAGGACGTGATCGGTGTGCCACTCAAGGAGAAGAGATGAGCAAGATCGTACCCGAGGCACTGGCCAGCTACGCCGAGTCCTGGCTTGGGGCCAAGGAGACCACCAGCAACAGAGGGCCAGAGGTGGACTTCTTCGTCCGCACTGCAGGGGGCAGGCCATCAGCGCGCCCACCCTGGTGCGCCTACTTCGTGACGTTCTGTTGCGATGCGCTGCGTCGTATGGGATTCGATCTACATGAGGTCCGTACCGGTAGAGCTGTGAATCACTGGCTCAAAGCGGACGAGTCCAGGCGGATAGAACGCAACGCTGTATGGGATATTGAGCATCCGCGTGGACTCATTTACATTCGCACCCGCACCAGCAAGCCAGCGACTGACGCTGACAAGGTGCGGAGTGGCATCTCAAGGCAAGGGCACGTGGGCATCGTCGTCTCAGTAGATGGCGACACGATCACCGGCTTGGCTGCCAACTCGAGCGGCGCAGGGCACTCCGCAGGTAGTGGTTCTGTGTGTTATGAAACAATCAAGAAGGGAGACAGGGCATACGAGCGCATCGTAGGCTTCGTCTCCGTAGTCGACCCCCCGGAGGAGATATGACTCGACGAATCCTGAGCGCCGTGTGCGTGCTGCTGATGCTGGTCGCCACTGGCTGTGGCTCAACCTACACCCTGAAGAAGGGCGGCTGGGCCATCCAGAAGGACGCCACCAAGGGCACCTGCCTGACTGTTCACGGTGACGGCGACCCCGAGGTGGTGGTGGTCTGCATCCTGGCTCCCGAGCCCGTGAGGCTCCCGAAGAGCGTCCTCGAGGCCGCGTGTCCCAAGTGCGCCGAGTGTCCGCCCCCCGCGTCAGTCGAGGAGAAGGCCGATGGCACTGACTGATGCCGAGAAGGATGTGCTCGACTGGGCCATGCTCGTGCCCGGCTTCCTCCACATGATCGGAGAGCTCACCGGGGAGGAGGGCTTCAGCGATGCGGCTGACAAGCTGGCCGAGGTGCCAGTGGAGAAGATCGCCGAGGTCATGGGTGCTCTTCGCACCGACTACGCCAACCTCGAGAAGGGCACGATGGAGATCGGCGAGGGTGTTGAAGTCGAAGTGGTCGACGGATGATGCTGGCAGATGTCGCTGCCGGGTCGCAGGAGGCGTTCAACAACGCCATCTGGCAATACCCCGTGGCGGCGCTGCTGCTGTTGGTTGTCGGTATGTTCCTGCGCCACCTCACCAAGAGCGAGGAGCGCAACCAGGACGACCGCCGGCACATCCAAGCGTCCTTCACTGACGCGCTTAAGGGTGACCGCGAGGAACTGTCCGGTGCGCTCGATAGGATGGGTGACCGGCACCAGGCTATCAGCGAGTCCTTCAACCGCACCATGAGCGAGGCAACGCAGCACCACAGCGCCATGCAGGCGCAGATCATAGACGCGCTGGCCTCTGTGAAGAAGAGCGAGTGAGGCACGAGGAGCGGGTGCGGCAGCTGCTGGGGCAGAAGCCTGACGTGAGCGCCGAGGAGTTCGACCGTGGCTGCCTGCCCGCCGCGCTCTACCTGTTCGCGGTGCTGTTCGTTGGCGTGCTCGCAGAACTCTGCTCCATCCAATAAGAAAGCCCCGGCAATGCGGGAGGATAGATCCGCACTGCCGAGGCCCATGGAGTCAAACCACTGACACCCCCTGATTAGAAGGGGATATCGTCGTGGTTGTCAATGGTCGTGGCCTGTTGTGTCGTGGCGTGGCGTGGCGTGTCATCCCGTGTCGCCACCTGTTGCCCCTTCTGCCTCGCCCCGAGCTTGAAGCTCGCCTTGCTGATGTCGTTGTAGACCTTGTCGCCCTTGTTCACCTGGTCGTACTCGCCGCTGACGGTGACGAAGGTGCCCCGCTGCGCCTTGGACATCAGATAAGCCATCTGGCCCTCGTTCCAGATGGACACGCGGTAGAAGGTGGGCTGCTCGGAGCCGGCCTCCCGCCGCCACCTGCCGTTGGCCACAGTGAACTCGACGACGCTGCGCCCGCCTCCGGTGGTCTTCTGCTCGGGGTCTCGGGTCATGTTGCCGGTGATGGTGATGGTGCTGATGTCGCTCATGCGCTTGTCCCCTTGTCGTTGTTGTTCATCCACTCCTCGGTCAGCTTCCGCATGAGCTGGCTCCGGGTGAGCTTGAGTCCGAACCGGTTGCTCTCGTTGTGCCTGTCGAGGTGCTCCTTGAGTCGCTCGACGAAGCCCTTCGTGGCCCTGATGTTGATGATGTGCAGGTCGTTATCCACGGTTCGCCCTCCATGCGTCGAAGTGGTTACGGATGTCGGAGCCGGACGCCGAGAGCCCCGCGAGGAGCTTGTCAGCGTCGCCCTTGTCAAGACCACTGAGGCGCGGACGCTTGCAGTAGTCGGTGTAGGCGTTGACCTCGTCCATGGTCAGCCCGATCTCCTTGAGCCGGGGGAACATGAACTTGGTCTTGCCGTCCTTGAAGTCGGGCGAGTGCTTGGCCTTGCGCTCGGCCTCAGCCTTCGCCCTGGCCTCCTTCTGGCGCCAGTTCTTCTTGGTCTGGTTGCCGTGCCCGGTTGAGGTCATGGCGGCGTTTCCGTCGTCGTCCTCCACAGCGGGGATGCCGAGCATGGCAGCGATGCAGTACCGCTTGGTGTAACTCATGCCCGACCCGAACCCGTGAGCGTTCTGACGGTCAGCGAGCACCCGCATGCGAGACTCGAGGCACTGCCCGCTGCTGTGCGCGAGGATGGTGATCATCATGTCCTCGTCCATGATGTGGGTGAAGGAGAGCCCGAACCCGTGCGCCGCCTGTGCGGCCTCGAGGATGCTCTCGTAGGTGGCGAACTTGCCGAAGTTGTTCTTGCCGTCCTTCGCGGCCCTCGGCCTGGTGCCTTGGAACTCGGCCAGCGCCTTGAAGAGCTCAGGCCCTCCGCGTCCGTTGGTGGTAGTGGTCTGCTCAGTCATCAGTTCTTCTCCTGTGGGAACCCGAGGTTGTCGGGCTGGTTGTCGACGAGCCACTGATACAGCGGCAGGTACATGGTCATGTGGAGCGGGTGGTCGGGGAGGTTGGCGCGCATCCGCACCAGCGCAGCCCATGCCTCGACCTTGCGCATCCAGGTCTCGATGTCGTTCATCACTTCCTCCTCGTGTGCGTGGGGTCGACCCACTCGACGGTGACGACAGGCACCCCGTGCTCGTCGTAGATGGGGGCGCCGGTCTCGGTCCACTCCAAGAGCAGATCCTTGTCGACGCGCATGACGATCTCCTCGACCTTCACCGAGTCGGGGAGCAAATACTCATGCTTCTTGGCCACGACCGCCTTGGGGCGGCACTCCCCCTGAACGAGCCATCCGTCGCTCCCGTTTGGCATCTTGACCTTCCGGCCCGTGTCACCGACGAGCTTCATGTTGCCGTGGAACAGGGTGATGCGGAGGTCCTTGACCCTGTCGATGCTGCGGTTCGCCGCCTTGACGTGGTGCTGGATGGTGGCGATCTGACCCTTGAGCAGGGCGATCTCCGCCTTCAGCCTGTCCTCGGCGGAGAAGAGCGCGAGCACCTTGGTGGGCATGTCGGAGCTGTACGCCTCGAACTTGTCCATCACGGCCTGGATGTCCTCCACGTCGACGTCGTCGCCCTGGCCCTCCAGGAAGGCCAGCGCCATGCCGAGTTCGGCGGCGTCCTGCATGATGTTGTAGGTGGACTTCTTGGGCTTCATGCCGTCACCCCCGCGCTCTCCACCAGTTGGTGCGCCAGCCACGCAACACCGCACCACTCCCACTGGCTGCCGCCACGGGACTCGAAGCACGCGAGCACGTCCAGCAGGTTGAGCATGGCCGTGTCGCTGGGGGCGGAGAGTTGCACCGCGTCGTCGTAGCCCTCGCCACCCCTAAGGGTGACGCTGATGCTCCCGCACTCGCGGTCGTGCTGCACCGTGGCGCTGATGGTCTCTCCGCTGAAACGCTCGCCGTGGTAGTGGGCGATGGTCGCTGACGCCACCACGATAGAGGGGTCCTTGGCGTCGGGCTCCCACGGGGTGACCTTCAGGTCCTCCTCGTAGCCGTCCCAGTCGCTGATGAGTAGTTCTCTGAGTTTCATGGTCTGCTCCTAAAAGTTGACCGACTCGTCGTCGGTCGGGGTGGTGGTGACGGGGGGCGCCGGGGGCTGCTCGATGTCGGCGATGACCTTGGCCAGCTGGGTGCCTACGACAGTGTGCGGGCCGTGAACGGTGCGCATGAGCAGGTAGCTGACAGCCTTGAGCAGCGGCAGCATCTCCTGCCTCTCAGCGTGCCGCCCGTAGCTCACGCCCTGGTCAAAGGCCTGGGTGTCGGGGAAGAGGTCGAGGTTGTTCTTGATGGCGCCCATGGTCTAGTCCTCCACGTGGTCAGGGTGAAACTCGGTGAGCCCCTCGGCGTGGCAGTCCTTGCAGGCCCAGAGGGCCCACTCGGTGATACCGTCGGGGCAGCTGTCGTAGTGCTCGGGGCCGTCGTCGCCGTCGCAGATGACCGCGTCCTCGACGGCGATGATGTTGCGGCTGAAGCCTGTGATCTTGCCGTCCTCGTCGTAGATCAGCTTGCCCGGGCACCACGCGCATGCGTCGTAGTCGACCCCGGCCACCGGCCGGTCGTCGGGCGGGTCGTAGTCGCCCATTCCCTTGGGTGTTCCTCGGCTCCACATGGTCATCTCCTGTGTAGTGGTCTGATGGGCACAGTAAACACGTCATCACACGCTGTCAAGAACGCGTGCACTCAACTCTCGAAAGGCTCGCTCGGCTTGCACGGGCACGACCCCGTTGCCGAGCAGGCGAATGCGGTGAACCCTGTTCTTGCAGCCCCCAGCATGAGCGCCTCCACGAATGCCGGGTTGAGCACCACCGGAGCCGAGCCATCGTCGCCATCCGTCGGCGTCGTCGGGGGCTGGTGGGAACGCATCGCGTCCGTCAGGCTGGTGCCCGGGTGCATCACCCCGGTGCTCGTCGTGTGTCGTCCTGAGCTTCGACAATCCGAGACCGCTGGCGTAGGCCACCTCCTCACCGCCTTTGGCAGCGACGACTGCCGCGTGTCCCCGTAACTGCCCCCGCCCGACCCGTCCGTCGCGTTTGGCGTCGGCCACCTCTTCGCCAGCGAGTTGAGGCTGTGCCGCACTGGCCCCACCCTGCCCGCTGCGCCCCCGACACAGTTGCCGTAGCTGCTCGCGGTCGGCGTAGGCCAGGAGGAAGAGCCGGGTACGTCGGTGCGGTGCGCCCGCCTCGGAGGCTGTGAAAGAACCCCACTCCGCATCGTACCCGAGAGCGGCAAGGTCTCGGAGCATGACACCGAGCCCTCGCTTGCGAAGGCCGGGCACGTTCTCGAAGAAGACGACGCCGGGTCTGACGTCGGCGACAATCCGAGCGACATCTGACCATATCCAGCGCTCGTCGTCGGTGTGTCGTCGCTTGCCGGCGGTGCTGAATGGCTGGCACGGAGGGCCACCGCAGAGGATATCCACGCGGTCACGCCACGGCTTGCCGTCGAAGGTGGACACGTCAGTCCAGATAGGAGCCGGAGCCAGGGCGCCCGCTTCCATCTGCGCGACCAGGTTGCTGATGGCGAAGGCTTCCCTTTCCACCATGCAGACCGTTCGAGTGCCTCCGAGAGCTCTGTGGAGGCCCATTTCGAGCCCTCCGTATCCGGTGAACAGGCTGAGCACTGTGGTATGTATACCCATGTCATCTATCCCTCCCCTGACATGCACGTGACAGCCTGCGCGGTGTCGAAGGCCTCGATGATGGCACGCACCAGCTTGTTGGGTGGCGGGTCAGGGTCGTCGATCTCTGTCCACTCCCAGACAGCCGGTCGGCCATCGCGGACCATGTTCAGCGCGTAGTGCGCCCAACAGCAGATCCCCTCCCCCTCTCCGCCACATTCGCCGCCACCGTCGGTGATGACGATGGTTTGCTCGCACCCGGGACAGGTGATCGGCGCGTCGCATCGCCCGACCAGGTCGGGGAAGCATGCGTCGTCGTTGACGTGCTCAAGTCGATCGCACTTGTGGCAGTATCGCGCCGGCTCCTGGCAATGCGGGCAGTTGTCGTTGTTCGTCGTCATGGTCTAGCCCTCCCCTGACATGCACGTGTTGACGTCTTGCCCGCCCTGCAGACAGTCGAAGAGCCGGTGAGGCTCCCAAAGGTCTGCGATGGGCTCGTGACCGCAAAACTCGGCCCCGTCGGCGAAGATGCGGCGCAGGTGCTGAGGGTAGCCGTCGATCGGGACGGCATACTCGATCCCGTCCTCGTCGGCGAACACTGCCCATCGCCTGGCGCCTGGCCCTGCGCTCTCGACGCGGTCCACCTGAGCACACGAGCCGGTGACCGGTCGCGGAGCCGTTGCGCATGCCTGGGTGAGCATGAGTGTGATGATGATGAGTCGTTTCATGTTTCTATCCTCTGTGCAGTGCAGAATCGCACGAGACAAGGCACCGCAGAGCGATGCCCTGAGCCCGTGAGCGCCTACGCGTTGTCCTCTGGGGCGAACGAGTACACGCACGCGATGCACGCGTTGTACGCCTCGATGATCACGTTGATGCCGTCGGCCTGCAGCGCATCGGAGACCTCCGCAACCACGCTCGAATGCGGCCCGCTCGCGGGCGGCTCCACGTAGCCGTCGGGCTCGAACGAGATGGTGACGATCGCGCCGTCCTCACGATCGATACGCGGCGCACCGGGGCGAACGTAGCTGTCGAGCAGCTTGCCCAGGCGCACGTTCACGTCCTGGTATACGCCGTGATCGTCCCTGCTCCAGTCGTGCCCCGCTGCTGAGCGCCTTTCGGCGAACTCGCGGGCCACCCGGTGTGCAATGAGCCGCTGTCTGTCGTTGTTCGTCGTCATGGTCTAGCCCTCCTCCCCGTACTGCTCCGCGATCCACTCGTCCGAGATGCCGAGGGCGTAGGCAAGCGCCCCGTCGTGGTACTCCCCGTGACCCGCTTGAAACTCCTCAGGGAGACGCAGCGCCTCGACAACCTCCTGGCACTCGTCGTCGAACTCGCGCAGCGGCCCCAGCATCGCGCCGATGCGCGTGGCCACGGCGGCCTCAGCCGCGCGGAACTTCCGCCGCAGGGGCATCACGTAGGCGCGATGCTGCGCCATGCGCTGCTCCCCGTAGATGTCGGGGTTGAGGCAGTACCAGAGCGCCTCCTCCGGGTGCATCAGTGTCGACAGCCAGTCAACGCGCTTCTCGATCTCTTGCTTTGTCAGCTGCTTGCTCATGGTCTCCCTCCTTCTAGTTGATGTAGTACTCGGGGCAGATCTCGACGTCGGTGTCAGAGACGTCAGGAAACAGGGCGCGCGGGACCTCGTGGAGCCAATGGTCCACGGAGAGCCTGTCAGCGCTCAGCGTGTACCCGCGCAGGGTGATCGTCGTCTCGTTGACGTCCACAACCTCCGCGCAGTCGGCACGGTCCTGGATGCTGTCGTAGTGCTCGGCCGCCCACTCTTCGCGAGTCATGCGCTCGTCGGTGTCCGCGCT
>Ga0208790_1000675_pt1 | contig 15750 bp, 12 predicted proteins | sample 10_taG_FD_184083 | JGI IMG/M metagenome (GOLD analysis project Ga0208790, IMG submission 184083) | Marine viral communities from the Subarctic Pacific Ocean - 10_ETSP_OMZ_AT15264 metaG (SPAdes) (version 2) | ecosystem: Environmental > Aquatic > Marine > Oceanic | place: Pacific Ocean | collected... | reverse complement strand
TGCTTCATCGCGCTCTTGCTTGATGAGCTTGAAATCCTTTGAGGAACGGGATTCCGCCTTCTCCTCCGCAGCCGGTTCGGCTGGTTCGGGTGGGGTGGTTTCAGCTGGCTCAGTTGATTCAGCTGGTGTCTCAGCTGCGGGGGTGTTCCCCATCGCCTCCTTGAAGGCGTCAGCCATACTTGTGATATGCTTGTTGGTTTCCGGCAACAAGCCCGAATTGCCTTGATTGGCCGCCGGATTAGCCTCGGCTACTGTGTCTTCACTCATTGTTACTCCTACTAAATGTCGCCTCCGGCTCCACTGGCAGCTCTGGGGCCGCTTGCCCCAGCGCCTTGATCACTTTCAGCGCAAATTCATATCCCTTCTGCATCCCGTGGGCGTAGGCGTAGTCGGTTGCCGTTGACCCAAACGGCAGCGGCACGCGCACCAGCGGCATCTCTTCCGCCATCACCCCCATCATCCCCTTAAACGTCTCCCCTGCCATCAGCTCCCTCGCTTGCTCAATGGCGGAGGCCGTGTTTGTCCATTCAGTTAGTGTCATACCTTTTCAAAAAGATTGTTAAATAAATCATAGTCAAATTCCCCTAAATTGTCACTCACTGGGTTACTACCTTTATTAATAAGATATATAAGAATGGACAGGGGTGACAATTTGGGTCGGAAGCGTGGACAAACTTGGCACTCATCCTTCCTGCCTCTTGGATGGGAGACAATCATATTGGTCGAGACGTTTTCATACACGGAATACGATCTGTTTCCTTTGTTGTCTCGTGGCTGAAGTGAACCAGTGGCGCGTCCTCCCACCCCGGTGAGCCGTACTGCTTGCACAAGGGGATTACTTGGTAGGCAAAGCGATGAGGAATCTTTTGGAGCACAATCATATCGCTCGTGTGCGGCCTACCTTCAAACTCGCCCATCACGTCATCAATGTTGCAAGTGGCAAAGTAGAGGCACATATCATAAAACCCTGCCGCACTGCCCCCGACCACTGACGGCGTGACTGCCTCCGTCTCGTAGTTCTGCTCGTAAACAGTGAGCCGAGCTTGCGGGGAACGCGCCTCGAAGCTGTAGTTTACCACGTCATAATCCGCCATAAAGCCCCCCCCACGGTGGGCCACAGCCAGCCAACGGTGGTAGCAGGCCATCTCGTAATCCTTCGGGTTTATTGTCGGCAGCCGCTGCACCGCCTCGGCGTATTCATCGAAGAAAGGGTGCGCCTTGGCATCCTCAAGCCCCAACACCACCGTTTCCCACCCGCGCTTGGCCCAGCTGCTGCTCCAGTGTTGCAGCATTTGGACTTGAGTATCAATTCCTCGACACTCTATCGGCGTGTAATAGGTGTAAACAGTGTGGCTCACCGAGTGGGTTTTCTTCTTTTCTTGGCCCTTAAAGGCTTGCGGGCCACTGTTCCACTCACCCTCTCGCGGAGTCGCTGAACCAGTGAGCAGTCCTTGGTGCGGTGAAACAGTGCGGCGCTAAAGTCCACCACGTCGTCCACCACTTGCTGGGTTGGAAAGCTGGGAACAATTCCGCCGGAGTCAACGATCTTGTTCCAGCCGTCAATCTCCCAGACGTTTGTAATCAAGTCACTGTGGTAGGCGTTTTGCACACACCCGTCCGCCCCCGCCACGTCCCAAGCCAACCCGACTGGGGGGATCATCATTGCCGTGGAGTAGGTGTGTAAGTCCGGCGGGTAGACCGCCACCCCGTTGAGGTGCTTCGACGGGACGTGGGGTTCTGGCGGGTAGGCTGTCACGCCGTTGAGGTGCAACAGCTTTGGTTCAAATGCACCGTGGACAATGTGGCCCATAAACGGCTGGCCGCAGCTTTGATATGTGTCCCATATGTCGTGCGCCCAGCGTTTGCGAATCGGGACAGCATCGGGTTCCCAGAAAAGAAACGGCTCCTTGAATTTGTTGATCATTTCCCACGCAATCGTCTGGAAAGCGTAGTTCTGTGGGTTTGGCCATCTGGGGTCGCCCTCCCATTTGGGGTAGCGGAAATCCAGCACGCTCTCGAAAGCGTGTTTCGACACCGCCTTGATCCTCGCCAGCTCCCGCTTTGGGATGTCAGAGTCGTAGGCCAGCAGCACCCTAAACGGCAGCTTACCGTCCAGCTCGTGTGACCAAGTGATGTTTTGCCAAGCTGATTTGCAGTCCTTTTTGCAAAAAGGAATAACTAATATCATTTGTCTCTGGTTTTTGTGTTGTCACCTTGTTGTCGCCTTATATTGCAGCCGCTGCTTTCGCATCAGCCAAAGCCATCTCTTGTCGCATCTTCATATTGCTTCGCTCGATCTCGGCTTGAAGTGCGGCATCTTTCCGTGCCTCGTCCCGCTCCATTGCAACCACTTTCATCTGCTCTTCCGGCGGTGGCCCCGCTGCGGCCTCCATCTGGGCAGCCTGTGCCTGCTCCATCTGCTGCGCCACTTGGTTGCCGACCTCGTTGGCAAAACCGGACAGCTGCTGTAGCTGCTCGCCTAGCTGCTTCACCTCGTCCTTGCGGCTTTCATCCGCCCCCAGCAGCGCCAAGTGCTCCTCGATGTGCGGAATCAAAATACCAAAGAACTGCGTCGCAGCAGCGGGATCGCCCCCTTGCTGTATGGCCTGCGCCGCCTCGTTGCCCTTGGCCAAGTGGGTCTGGGTATGGAGGGCGTGGTTGTGTGAGTCGGTGATGATGACGGGGTTGCCCATCTGCATCACGGCGTTCTCGATGTTCGCCTCGGCAATCTGATCCTTGGCGTAAATGTCTTGCTCCGGCCCCACCATATAGCGGCCCACTTGCTGCTGGCCCGCCAGCGCAGCGATGTAGTCGCGCAGCAGTGCGTCCCGACCCGACTCGGGCAGCTGGCCCGCAATTTGCATCAAGCCGGAGATGGTCTGCATACGGAGGAATGCCGAGCCTTGGCCGTAGTTGCGGGAGGCTTGAACGTAGTCCAGCTTCGTAAGCGCCTCCTTTGGCACACCCCGCTCCACGCACCGCTTCTGGAACTCGGCAGCATCGCTGTCCGTGACACTCGGGTTGGAGGCGCGTCGGTAGCGTTCCTCAAAGAAATGATCCAGCTGCTGGTAGTATCTGGCAATCTGGGTCTTCCCCAGAACACTGGCCTGCTGCACGATGGCTTGAACCTCGGTGGCTGTCTTGGGGTTGCCCTGCGGCTTGTCCAGCCGCTGGCGGTACTGCGAAAGGTTGGACTGCATCACCCCTTCCAGCTCCCGATCCACTGCCATCGGGGCGTCCACGATGCCGGTAAACTGTCGCTGCACTATCTTGTAGCCAGCTGGGAGGATTGAGTACGGCCCCATCTGAACCACGCTCACTTTCTGCATTGCCTCCGGCGTCTCAGCTTGCAGCTGCATCGCCGAGGCGGTGGCGGCAACATCCACCATATGACACTTCTGGCGGTTCTTTAGCTCGATGACGGGGTACATCTTGACCCCCAGCCCCTTGACGCTGTGATGCTGGCCATCCCCCTTGTCGTAGTACATCGGGTGCAGCACTTGATCCCAGTTCTCATACTTGCCAATGTGCTTGTAGAGGAAATCTTGTCCACCCTCCTTGATGATATAGCAGCTGATCTTGCCCTCACTTTCCCCGTCTTGCGGGTATTCCCTAACATAAACGTGGGCAGCGTTAATCAAGCTGCATTGGGCAGAGTAGTGTAAATCGTTGTTTCGGATTTTTTGCTGATGCCACTCCCAGCTGTCGTGCCTTCGGTAGCTCTCCGGCCCCGCGTCAACAATGGCTTTGCGGGTGGCCTCCAAGTCCCAGCCCACCGTGGTGGCTGCCTTCGGGTCACGAATGTACGCATAAAGCTCGTGCGCTTGGTAGCGCCGCCGCACCACTGCCACCTCCCAGTCATTTGGGTTGGCGCGGGTGGTTTCCGGCAGGAGAAGATCGCCCGACTTGATGGCTCTGGCCCGCCAGCTGGTGGGGTTCTCGAAGGTTAACGGCCCCGATCCGAACAGCACCATCTCGTGCTGGGAGAGCTGCATCGTGTAGTCAAACTCCCTATCTTTCTTTTGTAATCGGTCAAATTCCTCGGTGATAACGCGGCTGTACTGCACCCGCTCGGCATCCGTCCCGACGTTGGTCTTGATGGTGGCGTAGGTGGGGGTTTCACTGAAGACATCATAGAAGGCGGTGAGCGCAATGGCGAAGAACGCCTCGGCCTCCCTAAAGTTCACATTGGTTCGGTAGGATTGCCCCGTGCGCTTGAGCTGACTCGCGCTGTACGGCGCGTTGCCATCCACGATTCCCTTCACCTTTGCCCTTACCCGATTGCGGTCGGCGTCAGCTCTAACCAGCATTTGAACCAGATCAACCACTGCTTCTGGCGAGGAAAGTCTGGCCTTCGGGGGTGCGCCACTCTCGTCTATGTTTTCAAGGGGGAGAGAATTGTTGTTCATTTATAGTCTTTTCCAGCAATGATCTGGCAGCGCCGCATTTTCATCTTTATCAATCGTTTTCTGTAGCGCCCCCAGAGGCAGCCATATCTGGGCCGCATTAAAGCAGCCGCAATGCTTGCACGACTTTAGCAGCTTGTCATACGGAGTTTTTCTACTTCCTGCAATAAACTCAACAGCCCTCTTAATGATGCCGCCGGTGCAGCCGGTACAACCCTGCGGCTCAATATTGTCTTGGCACATCGAGCAGACAGCCGCCCGTTGATCCGCCTCGGCTTGACACTCCACCCGCTTGCCCCCGGCAGCGACCAGTGTGCGGGTGAGGCGTAGCGCAAGGTCGATTGTCAGCGGGCGGTTGGGGGGCGGCTTTGGTCTGTATTCAGCGCACAACTCTTTGCGGCCCTCACAGACTTGCGCCTCCACAATGTCAGCAATGTTGAATGGAACGGGGAGATTGTTGGCTTTTCGGTGGGCCACAACCCGCGCCACCAGCTGGTGAAAGCTGTCAGCTGACTCGGTGTGGCTGGTTTCCTCCTGCGTGTAGTGATACCCGCCGCCACTCGGAACAATGCTGGTTGGGATAATTCGGTTCATACCTCCGCAAACGTGTCGTGGTAAATGCTGTCGTACTCCTGCACCATCTGATCCCAGCTGTTCAATCCCCGCTTGTGCGGCGTGGCTGAAGCGTATCCGCCCAAGCGTCTGGCCATCTCCACTACCAGTGCAATGGCGTCCGCAAAGTCCGGCGACTTGCCGGTACGAGCCTTCATATCAACCTTTCTCTCAACAATTGTCATACGTTTTTCATCATCAAACATCCGCGAACAGAACTCGATCACCGCCTCGTGGTGCATCCCTCGCAGCTGCTCATTGATAACCCACTGCCTCACACTGAACCACAGCTCTGTCACCTTGTTGGCGTACACGTCACTGCTTTTACGGTGATCCTCGGGGCTGACGGGGCGATCACTTGCCCTCCCGCCGAACTCCACCCGCTGGATGGCGGGGTTCCACGTCTTGGCCAAGATGTCACACAGCCCGCCGCCCTCGCCAGTGGCGTCCACCGCCAGATGTTTTGGCTGCACCTTGTTCTCCTCGCAGAGTGACCTCACTCGGTTGGCGATCTGGAAGTGAACCGGCTCACTTGACTGCGCATCAATCTCGATCACCTCGTTTCGCTCCAGCGAGATGCCCATCTTGCCGTTCTCGAAGTCACCGTAGCGGCCCAGCTGGAGAACGCAGCGATCTCCCCCATTGAAAGCAGGGTCTAAACCGGCCATCATATGGCTTTTTTTGATGAAAACAGCAGGAAACATCACCCTATATTTCTCGACCAAGTTTTCGCTTAACACCGTTTTGCACACCCCCTCGGGCGACCACATCCCTCTTGTGTACTTCCAGAACTTGGGACTGTCCTCCCCGTCATATTTCTGTGCCTGCCGCACTTGGTCGTTGGATATGAGGAAATCAAACTTGGTCTTGCCCATTAGCACATTGGGCGACTTGAGGCCGTCAAAGCGGACACACACACCCCGCTCCGTCTCCCATTCCTCATCCTCGATGCTCACCGTAGACCAGCCATTCTTCGGCATAGCGAACCTCCCGTGCTGGTCGAACTTGCTGTGAGGGTTCCCGATTGCCAGAAACTTGAACTCTCGCGTGCCTTTCTGGAGGTTGGAGCACGCCTCGAACGCTGCCTCCGGCGTGTCGGTGGCCTCGTCCACGATCACCATTGTGCGTGGAGAACGTATGCCTTGGATGTTGGCGACCGCCTTTGACGTGGCCCCGTCCAGCACGGGGATGGCGAAGATGGCGTGCTTGTCGTCACCCCGAACAGCTTGAAGCGTGGTCTTGCTGTCCACCATATGGGACGGATAGCCACCCTTGCACGTCCGGTAAAGGTCTTGAATCACCGGCCAAGCACGCTTGCGGATCATTTTGGCGGTGGTGGACGTGAGGATAACCGAGGTCTGGAGGGGGGCGGCCAGAAAGTAAACCATCGAGTAAAGGCTGGCAGCGTAGGTCTTGCCGCTTGCCCCGCACCCCGCCCAGCACACCCATTGGTTCTCGCAAAGGCTTTCGATTTGCTTCTCCAGCCACGCATTCCAGATCATCTTGGGCCACAGAAAGTTGACCACGTTCTTAAAATGGCGATAAGCACCCAGCCCGCCGCGATCCGGCGAGTGGTTGATTCTGAAGGCGTACAACTCCAGCTCGATCTCGTTTAGTTGCACATCAAACGCCAAGCCATATTTATGCTTAATCAAACCGTTTGACAGTAGGGATGTATATTGTGGATATACTCCCTAACGGGGAAATATACCCCACAACTTTTGCGAACTGTCAAACAATGGCTATCACCTTGAATCAAAACACGGACTGCTGCGAAACCAGCTGCACCAACTCCACCGTCAATGTCGCGGGGCCAACTGGGCCAGCTGGGGCAGCCGGAGCGGCTGGGGCAGCGGGTTCCGATGGGGCCAACGCTTACACCACCACCTCTTCATCCGCCACCATCCCGGCGGCGCTCTCTAGTGTTTCACTTGCCGTTTACAACGCAAGCCCGTATATTAGTGGTCAAGCAGTCTACATCCAAGGCGCGGGCTATTTTGAGGTGGTGTCCACTGCGGCGCTTTCTTTGCTGGTCAAGAACCTTGGCTATGTGGGAAACGCTGTGTCCGGCACATTGGCCAGTGGATCAAAAATCACGCCGTCCGGCACGCAGGGTTTAGACGGTTCAGCTGGCATCACCTACCCAGCTGGGTTCGCTGGGAAAGGCGATTTGCTGACCCTCAACGGGCCATTAACCTACTCCGCCCAAGCAATCGGCTCTGCTGACACCAATGCACTCTTTACGGACAGCACAGCTCCTAACGGGATGGCTTGGAGGCGGCCATTGTTTACTGACTTTGACCACGCCTCGGCCCCTCTCGCGTTAGATACTGTTACCACCAGCGGGCAGCTCCCGTTGGCGAGCCTTGGGGGTGGCGCTGCTGCCGGACAGATGGCGTACTGGAACGGCACTAGCTGGGAAGAGGTTCCGGTTGGCGGTGACGGGTATCTGTTGTCTTACGATCTGGGCAACAACAAGCCAGCGTGGGTTGCCAGCGGTGCGGCAGTGGGCGTGGTGGCGATGGGTGTGGTCAACACAACCGGTTCGACGTCCTCCAAAACTGCAACCGTGAGCGGGGGAGTGAACGTGGGGACGGCATCGACCAGTGTGGTCACCGTTCTGGTTGTTACACTTCCGTTTAATGCCTCGGTAGGTTCTGGCCAGCTGAGTGTGTCGCTCACGCAGGCGGCAGCCGATAATAGTGTAAATCCACACCCATACGTCTCCAGCATCACGACAACGGGAGGGGCGAACGGCTACGGTCAACTGCAAGTGACAACGCAGCTGGTTGCTGCCGATGTGGACTTTCATTTTGTGGTGTTCAATAACTCGTAATGCCGGTTATTGATCGCCAGCGTATTAGCGACGGCTTCATCACGTTGGAGCGCGGTGTTGATGCTGGGAAGTCCCCCAGCCTTCTGCCCCGCAACCAAGCCAGCTTTGCGGTCAATGCCACAATGCGCGGCGGTTACGCCAAGACGCGCCCCGCGTTCACCAACATTGCGCTGGATTTTACGGCAACCAATCAAGTTGACGCAGAAGCGATGCAGACGCGCTTCCAAACAAAGATGTTCCAAGGCGCGTACAATTATCATTTTGGATCAAACAGTTATTTGGTGGTGGCGGTTGGAGGCTATATCCACAAAATAAACGTCAAGACGGGGGTGGTGCAGGACATCACCCCTACTACCTCAACTGGCTCTGTATCGACGCCAGACCCCAACCCATCTGACATCCCCGTCTTCTTCTTCCAGCAGGCCGAGCAGTACCTCATCATCCAAGACGGCCAATCACTGCCCATCCTTTTCAATGGGGCAAGCAGCCGCAGAAGCGTGCTCTCCAACAACGAAGTGCCGGTCGGTTCAGCAATGGCCTACGGCAACGGTCGCCTCTGGGTGTCCAGAGGGCGCGAGTTTGTGGCGGGCGACATCGTGGGTGGGCCGACAGAGGTCATCCAGTTTACCGAGAACACCTACATCGCAGAGGGCGGCGCGTTTGCTGTCCCGCTGGACACGGGTGACATCACGGCGATGAAATTCACCAACCAGCCCGACTCCTCGCTCGGTCAAGGGGAGCTGCTGGTTCACACCACGGACGCCGTGTTCGCCGTCAATGTTCCCACCAGCCGCGACAGCTGGAAGAATGTCAGCTACCCCACTGTGCGAATCGTGGCCATCAACTACGGCGCGGTTAGTGACAGAAGCTGCACGCTGGTCAACGGTGATATGTTTTACCGCGCCCCAGACGGTATCCGCAGCTACATCTCCAGCCGCCGAGAGTGGAAGGAGTACGGGCAGATTCCAGTTAGCCGAGAGGTGGGGCCGTATATTGCCAACGAGAAGCAGGCCAACATCGCCGACAGAACAAGTGGTGTGCTGTTTGACAACCGGCTGCTGATGACTGTTACCCCATACACCAATAGCTCGCAGGGGATTTTCTTTCGCGCACTAACGGCGCTTGATTTTGATTTGGTAGGTGGGACTGGGGAGAAAGCCCCCGCAGCGTGGGAGGGATTTTGGACGGGACTCAACTTTCTGCAAATCCTCACAGCGGAAATAGAAAATGAGTCGCGCTGCTTCGTGTTTCACATAGATGGCAGCTGCCGCATACAGCTGTGGGAGCTGACAAAAGACGGGAAGAAGGACAACGGAACCAACAACATCAGCTGTTACGTTGAAACTTCCAGCTACTCGTTCGAGAACCCGTTCGAGATGAAGCAGCTGGAGTACGGCGAGCTGTGGCTCGACCAGCTGGAGGGTGAGGTTCAGTTTGATATTAAATATAAACCGAACCAGTACCCCGCGTGGGTGGACTGGCACGCTTTCACCGAGTGTGCCAAGTCTGAGAACTGCGACCCAACAGACGGTAGCTGCCTCGCGTTTGTCAACTATGCCCCGATGTACCGCACCCGCATACGACTTCCGCAACCGGAGGACACTTGCGAGGCGTCAGCCTCACAGTCCAGCGCCAACAATGCCCCGCTGAGAAACGGGTATGAGATGGCGGCGCGGATCGGGTGGACGGGTCAAGCAAGAATCAAGGGCTTTAGAATGCACGCCTACCCCCTTACCGAAGAACCCTACGGGCAATGCCCAGAGGAGGGCCTCTTCTGCGTTTAGAATTTATGAACTGGTCATACATAGCAATCAACTGCACAACGTCATTATGGGGCGAGCCGGTGGCGGCACAAAGCCCGTACAGCTACGTCTTTTCTGTCCCGTGTAACGAAACGATAAGTTACACAATTCCCACCAGCTAACAATGCCATCCAATCAAACAGTCAATTTAGTGGCCGGAACCGTATCCGACGACACTTGCTTCGGCTCGGTGTCCGACCTCTACAACACGTTTATCAATCTCACCACCGCCTACGTTGACGGTGATTATAGTCTGTTCAACTTCGGCGATGCCGTGCCGTCAGTGGACGACGAAGACAGACCGTGGATAAGAACAATCGGCGGTATTCCCGATAAAATTTACATCCACTACAACGGTGCGTGGGTATCCAAGCACCCCGTCCCTAGCGGCGGTGGAGAGCGGCGGCTCTTTACGGGCGCAGTGGCCGACATCGACACATATGACGGCGGGGTGGCCGGTGCTACCACTGAAACATCCGGCCCATTCTGGGAGAGGGATGCCGCTATGAACGGCTTGCTACCTATAGGCATAGGCACGACAGCCAACGGAACTGTTATTAGTGAAACAGAGAAAACCGGCGGCACAGACGAGGAGACGCTGATCGAGGCCAACCTTCCGCCTCACTCACATAACTTGAGCTGGACTCAGCGCACCGCTGCCAACGGCAGCCAAGACACGGGCGAAGGTATTTTTGTCTCCGGCCCAGAAACCGCAAGCGGAATGGTGGTCGCTGGCCCAGCCCAGACATCCACCCCCATCAACAATCTTCCACCTTATTACGGCGTGTACTTTATTAAGCGCACCAGCCGCATTTATTACAAAGCCTAATGAAAGTTACTCTCGGTACAGCAAAGACACGCATTGCAAAGCACCTCAACCTTTGCGCCACCGACGCACGCACCACCGAGTATATCAACGAGGCGCAGCGGCGGTTGATCGAGAGCGGCAAGTGGAAGGGAACCTACGGCAAGTTCACCATCTGCGCGACAGACGGCTGCATTGCTTGGCCCAGACAGATCGAGGCCATCGAGTCGGTCGCTGTGAGCGAGAATGTTGGCACAGTACGAAACGGCTGGTTTGAGTTTGTTGAAAGCGGCTACGGGCTGCTCGATAACAAGGACAACATCGGCTACCAGCTGCTCGACAGAGGCGAGTCTCCCACCCACAAGGATATGTCGGGGGTGGGCAAGCAAGTGCGAGTGTATGCCTTCCTAGATGCGGACGCCGGTAAGACTGTCACCATCCAAGGTTACGACGACAACAACAACTGGGTGCGAACGCTCAAGAGCGGTAGCGGCTCATCTGCTGTCTATCAAGACGGACTAGTGGTGACACTTGTTAACGGTTACGTTGACACAGTTTATGACGGACTGCCGTTGAAATTCAACAGCATCACCAGCGTGTTGAAAGATGTCACCCAAGGCAACGTGCAGCTGTACGAGCTGGTAGACTCCGCGCCTACACTGGTGGATATCGCCACCTATGAACCGGATGAAACTTTACCCAGCTACCGGCGCTCTCTGATTCCCAGTCTGGGGGGAGCGTCGGGGTGCGCAGATGGAACCGACACAAAGGTTTCTGTTACAGTTATCGCCAAGCTGCGTTTCATTGACGCCGCGAACGATACAGATGTGCTGATGGTGAGCGATCTTTACGCCATAAAAAATATGGCAACCGCCATCAAGCTGGAGGAGAACAGAGACTTTGGAGCAGCCACCGAGTACCGCAATTTGGCCATCGATTCATTACAGAATCAGTTGGCAAACCATATGGGAGACGGGGTTGTTCCAGTCTTGCAGATGACAAACCTAAATACCCACGGAGGTGGGGGGATCGAAAGCGTAATATAATGGTAGGAATAGGATTAGCAATGGGAGTTGCGGGCGGCCTTATGAAAAAGGGCGCGAAGGTTCCCAAGTACAAGAAAATAGACCAAGCACAGGAACAAGGGGCTGCAATCTCCAGCAACTTGGCCAGCTTTGGTAAATCAAAAGAACTGGCAGCCAAGACCAGCGCAGCTGACCAAGAGATACTGATGGCTAACCTTGAGAAAGCGATGCCGGGGTACAGCAACTTAATTGGTGGGGCAAGCGGAGCCATCGGCAATATGATTGCCGGTAAGCTACCTATGGCTGACCAAGGGCTGTTGATGCGCCGAGCCGCCGAAGGCGGTATGGCTGGCGGTATTAGCGGCAGCCAAGCGGGCCGCAATCTTGTGGCACGCGATCTAGGTTTAAGCCAGATGAGTATGACACAAGCCGGTCTTGGCGCACTCAACCCGTTCCTATCCACCGTGCGAAACACCGCTGTTGCCAACCCGATGAGCGTAAGGGCGTCCTATATTGACCCCACACAGTGGACGCGCAATGCCATACAAGAAAATCAATTTGCACACGGAGCCGCAGTCAGTAAGGCGAAAAGTGATGCCGCCAACAGTTTCCAGAACAAGTTCGCCGGTGCGCTGCAAGGCGTGGGCGGAATGATGGCTGGAGGAATGTTCGGCGGTGGTGGTGGCGGAGGTATCGGAGGCTTAATGGGTAAAATGTTCGGGGGCAGTGGCTCTCCGGCTGTCGTAGCTGGCCCAGCCAACCAAGCAATGCACCGATTCACTGGCAGCGGTGGCACGGCTTACGCTGGGCCATCAACATTGCCCCCCGGTTGGTAAAAAGGATTTATAGTTATGATGGATGAGTTTTATAAAGGAGCGGAGCTGGGGCTGAAGGTTTCAGACCAGCGAGCACGTCACACCAACCTCGCCGAGCGTGCGAGCCAAACCAACCGTGGGCTGGACATCAGAGAGAAACAAATGAACGCCGACTTGTCCCGCCTTAATCTGCTCAACAGAAAGCTGGATTACGAAATAACCCAGCAGGAGAACGATGACAACGAGCAGACATTGCAGCTGGATTTGTTGAAGGGTTACAAGGATCAGCTCGCCGTAACAGCCAACGACACCACCAACTTCCCAGAGTTGCCAATGCCACCAGCTGGGCTGCACGGCGCATACAGCACAGATGCAATCAAGTCTCGTGAAAACTATATAGCCTCTAGGACAGAGAGTATTGAATACAAGCGCCACGATGCAGCCAGAAAAGATGAGGCTGATCTGATTGATAACTTTGGCCTGTCTGCTGACTACAAGGCAGCTGAACCCGCCGCACAGCAGATGATGGTGCAGAGCGCAAAGGAGAACAGAGTCAATGACACAGCTGTAAGAATATCCAGAGAAATGGGCGTTGATCCTTTTGCTGCTCGGGCAAAAGGAATTAACCCGAGCCAATACATCAACTTCAACGGGAAGTTGGACGAGAATAATTTCCGAGCTGCCATACAGCCAATGTCTACACACGTCTTAACCAACGTGACTCAGCATTCAAGCGGTGCAACAGCTAAATCATACACAACAAAATCCGCTATAAGCAGAAAGGCAAACACTTACACCGTGCAAGCTGCGTTAGCCAGAGGTGCGAAAGTCAAAGACGAGGCCCGCAAGCGCCGACAGACGCTTACGGACAGCGATGACGAGTACACCCCGGAGAAAATTGACGAGATTATCCGCAGCGAATACCCGCCGGATGGTGTGAAGAGGGACGCGAACGGGAATATTGTGGATGTGATGTATATCGGTGACAAGAAGATCAATGCCAACCGTGAGGTGGTGGTGTTCACTGGTGGCGACCCATCGCTCTCTAGTAGCTGGAAAAAAATCCAATAATGCCCAACAGCGCGAACGCCCCTAAAAATCCGTGGGAGGATGGCTGGGAAAGCCTCTCTCCTAGCGGGCAACAAGGCTCTCCCAATAATCCGTGGGAGGATGGCTGGGAAAGCCCATCCGCCAGCACTAAAGCCACACCACCGCCCCTCCCCTCCAAGATGCAAGGAGTCGAAACTAGCGAAGCTGGTTTCTTGGAAAACTTTGGCAAGGGCGCAGTTAGCGGTACATACGATGTAGGTACAGCCTTATACTCCTCGGGGGAGGCGGCGTTTCGCCCCATCGGCGGGACTGATGTTTCTCTCTGGGAAGCCACCAACCCCCTCATTGCCGCAGGCAGATTGTTTGCACCAGAAACCACCAAGAGCGTGAGGAACTGGATTGCTGAGTCGTTAGGAAGTTTAGCCGACCAATCCTCCAGTATGAGCGAGGCAGTCCTTGAGACTGGCGAATACGCAAAAGGGCTGACCACGGGCAAGTTTGATCGAGGCGCAGACCCAGACAGCTGGGGTGTTACTTTTGGTAAAGGGGCAACCAGTGTGCTGCCAATTATAGCTGCAAGCGCAGCCACAGGTGGGGCAGCTGCCATACCAGCGGTTGGTGTGTACTCGTTTGGCAGCACTTTCCACGAGGCTAAAGCTGCCTATAGCCAGCAAGGGATGAGCGAGGAAGAGGCGTCCAGTGCAGCAATGTTGCCCGCCTTGAGCCAAGCCTCTGTTGATATGGTGTTAACCAAGGCTGGTGGTGTTATCGCTGGCAAGTTTGGTGGCGCAAACATTGAAAACCTTACGCGCTCTGTTCGGTCAAGCGGCTTCAAGGATGGTGTTAACACGCTTGCTGGAAAAGCGGGGTTAAAGATTAAGCACGTCGTGAAGGGCGGCTTGACGGAAGGTGCTATAGAGGAAGCGCCTGCTCAGTTTATCGGCGACTATCTCATTGCCCGACACACATACGACCCAGCGGTGACGCTGGAGACAGCTGCCGCCGGTGCGTGGAAGTCGTTTGTGGTCGGGGCTGGTTTAGGTGGTGGGATGGGTATGCTCCAGAAGGTTCAAACGCCGGAGGATATTGCCGCAGCTGCGACAACTGCCGCCAAGCGTGACGTGATAAGAGACATCGCCCCCAGCACAGCTGCCAAGCTGGACGAAAAAGATGCCGCATCACTTGTCCTCCCAGACGAAGACGTTGAATCGCTAAAGCCGATGGTCATCGAGGGCGAAGCCCCCACGCCAAAGCCTATATTCCCGCAGTCTGCCCGCGACAAGGTGGTTAACGAGGCCAAGGAAAAGGGCCAGCTACCCCTCTGGTGGGATCGCTACGAGGGAACAACGGAGCCAGATGGTTCCACTGTTCCGTCCGGTTTGCGCTACGCTGACCAGAAGGCGGTGAACCGTTTTATTGAGGAGCAAGAAGCGTACAACGAGCTATCACAATTTACTGTTGAGAAGCATCCCGACTTCGATGGATGGGCCGTCTTCCAAAAAGGCGAGCTGGTCGCAGAGTTTGAAACGGAAGCGCGAGCGCGTAAGGAGGCCCGACAGATGGCGCTCAACACTGTGCCGAAAAAGGTTCAAGCCAGAATTAAGGGCTACCAACAGCTCACGCAAAAACTGTCAGAGCTGGCCGTGCTGGATCAATCGTACCAGCAGCAGCTGGACTTATCTAAAAAGCAAACCGCGCAAGAGGAAGCTGCCGCTCCAGCTGCCATCAGCACAGAGGATCAAGCGTTTGTCGCCCAGACACTCGGTATCACGCCGGAAGATTTGCAGTACAGCGGTTTGAATATCACGCAAGAGATGGTGGATCAGCTGCGGTTTGCACCAGAAGGCGGTATCAAACAGTTCTTGAAAGATGCCGAGGATAAGCGGCAGATCGACTCAGCTTACCAATCTCAACGAGAAGCCGCCCAGCGAGCAGAGGATATTAAGGCTGAACGGGATCGCGCCGAGGCAGAAGCGTTTGCCATCTCGGCAAAGATGCGCCTCGAGGAAGATTCGCGCACCTTGTCCGAGGCGCGTCAGCTGACACAACCCCAATCCTCTCAACAGCTGGGCCAGCTGGCCGAGGAGCAGCTGGTTGGCACGAAGCTCAACGCCACCGAGCGCACAATTCTCAACAAGCTGCTTGATCGCAAGGCGGCACTGGTAGCAGACGTCACTGACCCGCAGCATCACTCGATGGTTATCGAGTCTATCGACAACATAGACACCCAGATTGCCAGCTTACTTGGGATACCGCCCCCTCCGCGCATCACAGGCAACGAGTTAACCGAGATGAGAGATTTCGGTGGCGAGGTTGCAACTGAGACAGAGTTTGTCCCAGAGCCGGAGCCGGTTGCCACAATCAAGGTGGGCGACACGGACGTGAAGGTGGTTAACCGC
>Ga0208790_1000672_pt1 | contig 15782 bp, 16 predicted proteins | sample 10_taG_FD_184083 | JGI IMG/M metagenome (GOLD analysis project Ga0208790, IMG submission 184083) | Marine viral communities from the Subarctic Pacific Ocean - 10_ETSP_OMZ_AT15264 metaG (SPAdes) (version 2) | ecosystem: Environmental > Aquatic > Marine > Oceanic | place: Pacific Ocean | collected... | reverse complement strand
GCTCATGGAACGAGTTGCCAAACGCATCAAGCGCGAACGCGAGCGCCCTATACGATCCTCCGACAGTGACCCTTAAAGAGGGCCAACTCTACGAGTTCTGTGAGGGCAGTCTGGTGGGGCGCAAAGATCACAAATTCCATTCGGATTACAGTTACCGGAGGGCCGTGATTATCGGGGAGAAATGATAAACCCCCGATTCATAGATTCTCTGGTTGGCATGGGGGCTCCCACGCTGGGTCTCATTACAAGTATGCAGGAGCAGTTTGAATATTGGCTCCGTATTGGGTCACTACTTGTGGGCATCACGGTGGGACTTGTGTCCCTTTATCGCGTTTTAAAGAAATGAAGATCGGATTATGTGTGGGCCATAGCCGCTTGGGGGACCAAGGGGCTTACACGCATGGGGAATATGTTGTCAGCGAGTGGGACTTTAACCGCGACCTTGTGCGCCGCATCGGGCATGTACTAAGCAACAGTCATGGATGGGCTAGTGGCAATAACTACGTCATCTATGACAAATACCCCGCGCAGAGCTACACCGGAGCGATCAACTATATTGCCCGAACGATGCGCGAAGACGAGGTCACTGCGGCGATTGAGCTGCACTTTAATTCCGCCAGCCCGTCTGCCAAAGGCCATGAGTGGCTATACTGGCCCACAAGTGTTGGCGGGAAGCGGCTAGCCACGGCGCTACGCGATTCGATGGAAGAGTCCTACCCTGGCATGGCCTCCAGAGGGATTAAACCACGCGGCCCCCGCCAGCGCGGATCTGCGTATTTGAGAAAAACGCACTGCCCAGCGACGATTGCGGAGCCCTTTTTTGGGTCTAACGAAGCCGAATGGCGGATGATTAATGACAACCGCGATAAACTGGCCGGTGTCTATGCCCGTGCCCTCATCAAGTTTACTGGAGGATGAGTATCCCCAAGAGCATAACCATCGGTGGGGTTCGGGTCCGAATCCGGCTGGGAGATCTAGGGGATGATGATTGCTATGGGATGTATTCCCACAGAAGGAAGCTCATCACGATAGACAAGACCCTCAAGGGGAAAGACCTCCACGACACAATTAGGCACGAGATGCTCCATGCCTCTCTCGCCGTTTCTGGGCTCTCGTTCTCAGAGTCCTATGAGGAGGAATCAATAGTTCGGTGCATGGACGAGATCTATTTTCCAGCGTGGGAAAGATTCATTAAACGCTTTCAAGCGATTTGAGCAAATGCCCTAAGTAATCATAGATGAAGAAAAAACTGCCCCGTCAGTTCTCTAAAGAACGCGGGTGCAAATTTATTCAGTTCACCCCGAACTCTGAAAACGTAAAACAGGCATTCGAGCGAAGCCAGAAGCTCGGGGTTCTCCCGAACTCATTCACCAGAGGGGCGGGTCGGATGACGGGATTTCTTGGCGAAATCGCGTTTGAGACCCTTTATAACGACGCTAAGTATGTGGGGGGCCACGTAATTAGCCACGACTATCTGTTAGGAAACAAGAAGATTGATATTAAGGCCAAGACTTGTGGGGGGAAACCGCTGCCCCATTATATCGCCACGGTTAACTGTTCTAAGGCTTCTTCGCCTAAAGCAGGGTATTACTATTTCGTCCGTGTGCAAAAAGACCTGAGTTGTGCCTGGCTACTTGGCTGGGTCACTAAGGCTAAGTTACTCAAAGACGGGGAATACAAAAGGCGGGGAGATGAAGATGAGTGCGGCTTCAAATATAAAATGAACGGTTACCATTTGCCCATAAGCGCCCTACGAACTCCCCTGTCCTTGTGATGTGACTACGGCGGGAGTTATGTCGAATTGCTCTTCGATATTGATCGACCATACTTTCCCGCCCCCGTGCCCCGCTGATTTCACGGGCCTCACATTAAGGTTAGCCTTCCCCGATTCCTCTAGCGCGGACATGCCTCTCCTGACAAATTCCAAGTTGTTGGACATGCCGACGTTTCTACCATTGTTAAAGTCGTGCAGGGTGACTTGAAATTCAGTAAGGGTGCCCACCCATTGCGTCATGCTCGCATTCAGTTGGCGGCATCTCTTGGAGAAGAATTCCACCAGTTCTGCCACGGACGATCTGCTGGAGTTGTCGTAGGCCGCAGAAGATACAGTTATGTCGATAAAACTCACAATCCCGAAGCGCCCGTAGGATTCAATTTCGTGCGGCACGACCCAGTCCAGCAACCATTTCCCGAAGTGGGGAAGTTCTTTCCAAATTGATTCCTCCAGTATCTTGTTTGAGGGAAATTTGCTGGTTGCGTCATCCCTCACCTTGAGCGCCATGAGCTTGTCCCTGTTGCTGCTGTCGAGCGCCGGAATAACCGATAGGCTATTTGCGTCCATGTTCAACGACATGATCACTCTTCCCGCCCACGGTATCGACAGGGCGTCCGCGTATTTTGCCATATATTCGATGCGCGGGTTCGCTACAGCCCGCTTGATCAACTCAGTAGCTTTGCGCTGGTCTTGGAACGAACTGGCGCTTGTTGTGTCATCAATTACCCAGGCGGCTACCCGCCCGAGGTCTTTGTTGAATTTAGTGTGCCCGCTGAGATAGTCAGAAGCGTCCGAGAATCCCCCGACCAGCCCAGAGATCACCCTGTTGGACAGGAGGCTCTTCCCCTTGTTGGTTGGCCCCACAAGGATCAATGCTTGGCCCTGCCGCGACTCGCGGTCGAGGACGGCCTCGTAGAATCTTTTCATCCACGCGAAAAAGTATTCAATTGTCGGGCGGGCGGTCGAATTGTCGAACAGTTGGTGAAGCCATTCGTGAAGGAACGGCCAGTTTTTTGGGTCGCCGTTCTCGGCGGGTTCGACCGGCTCAATGGTCGAGGTGTTCAGGATGCGGCTACCGCTGCATTCTACGATCCTTTCCTTGGAGAACACTACGGGGGCTATTTCATGTATCCGGTTCTGGTTGCTGATCACCAGCAACGCCGACTCGACTTCTGACAGCACGGCCCCCTTTTTCTGCTTGGGGTTGAACCCCATCTGTCGGAGTTCCAGCAGAATCTGATCTCTTGGTATTTGAACGGCGATGTTGTTCAACAGTTTGAAGAAGGTTTTCCCATTGAACCAGTATTCGTCGAGCAGGGTTCCCATCTTTTTCTGTTCGTAGTCAGACACAAAATCTGCCCCGAAAATATCCCGCCAACTGGCAAACCCTTTACCGGCACGGTCGCTGTAGCAGATCATCCCATCTTCAGCTACCTGACACCCCTCTCTGTTGACCCCGTCGTCTACCCAGAATAATGGGCCACGATTCCCGACCTCGAACTCCCCTGTCCAGCGGTGCCCGTATTTTTCTCTAACCTTCTCGGCTACTACTTCGATTGGGATGGCTGTGTCGTTAGACTGCGGGGGGCAGACAGCCGCGGCTTTTAGCAGCGCGGTCTGCACGGGTGCATTCGGTAACTTGCCTCCTGTCTGGTGCCAGTCGGACCCCAGCTCAAAATACTGGGCCGCGTTTAGCGAGGTTGAGTCAAACCCTGCGAAGACTTTGTGAATGTTGAGCGTGTTCTTTAGTTCCTTGAAGAAGGCCGAGAACATATCCGGCGCTATCGGAACAGAGTTTTCAAATTCCCAAACTAGCCGGATATACCCCGAGTAGGTCTTGGATCTCCAAGTTGGGGGGTTGTCTTTGCAAACAGTCCCTATTTTTAGGTCTACTAAGTTCCAGTCAACGGGGGCGTCGTAGTCGGCTACGATTCCATGTACGCGATTGATGGGGTTCTCTGATGAGATTCTTTTTGACGGGGCGCGTCCTTCTGCTGTTGAGTAGAAAATGTGGTCCGTCTTGGCCTCGGCGCACCAAGCGCGGTAACTCGCCTTGGATTTAAAAGCGGGAACTACCTTGGTTGATTTTGACAGGCCCGACGATTTGTGGGCCGAAGAGTCGCGCAGGTTTTTAATATATCTATATGTCACTTGGTGTATCTCGTTAATATTGCCCCTTCTGCATCAAGGGGGATGTCTGGTATCCATTGCGGCGGCGTTGACATAATCTTGAGGAGGTCACTAAGGGCTTGGTCGGCCTCATCTTTGTTCGCCTCGACAACAATTTCGTCGTGAACGTGCATGATTATCTTGTGCCCCGCCCTCGCCACTCTGACAAGCATATCGCTGAAAATGTCACGGGCCAGAGCCTGGGAAGCGTTTTCGGCCACGAACCCGCCCCATAACTTAATGGGAACCATTTTAGCTCCCTTGGGAAAGTGTGCCATATACTGTAATCGGCCTTCGCCTTCTTCCATCTTGTCCGTTTTGATCAGCCCGTAGTCCAGTATTCTTCCGCTCGGGAGATCTACGGTGAATGGGGTCGGAATCCTTTGTTGCGTCAAGTTATACGCCCCGCTTATGTCTATGTTATACTTCCGCCACAGTTTTGTGACAGACTCCATTGTGCTCCGGTACAGATCCACGGCATCGTCCGCATCCTTTTGATCCATGCCTGACATTTCAGCAAATCGTTTTTTACCTGCCCCGTACCCACAACCAAGAACCATAGCCTTAACTTTATGCCGGAGTTTGGGGTCTTGTTTGAGTTCCCCCTGTTCGGTTTTCCAGCGACCAAATCGAATCGCAAAGGCTTCGTAGATGTCATTGCATTTTTCGATTTCATCCAACATCGCCCAGTCTCCGGCTAGCCAGCAGAGTGTCCGCACTTCGATTTGACTCAGGTCGGCCACTACGAGCCGTTTGTCGGGGGCTGTTGATATTAAGTGGCGCAGGTTGATTCCGAACATCTCGTCCCGCGGCAGGTTCTGGAGGTTGAGATTGCCCCCCGATCCGCTGAAGCGTCCCGTGTGCGCCCCAAAATACATAAAGCCTCCGTAGTATCTACCATCTGGCATGGTGGCTACGTCAAAACTCTCCACTTTCTTTTTGAGTGCGTTGATTCTACGCCAGTTCTGTGTCGCCGCGATCCAGTCGTGCTTCTGGCTGTTGTAATCCATCCACTTCTTGCTCTCTGGATTGGTCTTCGCCAAACTCGCAGGCGGCTCCAGTCCAGCTTTCTGGCATTCCTCGTCGAATGCGGCACGACTCAGAAGGGGCTTGCTTCCAAGCCACGGGATATTGGATTCGGCCTCAAATAATTTCTCGTTGATTATCTCCAGTTGCTTTTTCAGCAGCCCTGTATCAATGGGGATGCCTCCCTGACAGATCCTCCTGTTCAGGGTGCTGATTATTCTTTCCTCCTCAGGCCAGCGGTCACTAAATTCTTCCCACAGTCGGAGACACAGCTCGGAGTCTTTGATCGCATAAGCACTGACCTCGGCTCTGAACTCGTCGGTCATCGACTCCCACTTCTTCCCGCTCATGTTGTCGCGGGTGGACTTGTCGATTTCTAATCCAAAAGCTGTAGAAGTCGCTCCTTTGAGCGAGCGAGGAATCCTGACATACGCTGCCAGATCCGCTGTACAATGCCAGGCTGCGGGGTCGATCCGCGGCCACCACGATTGGGTCGCGCCATATAGATATAAGGTTTCATCGAATGCTGCGTTGTGGCTCAGGGCCGTGTTTCCAATAAGTAGATCCCAGTTAAATTCCTTTGGGTGACCGACGAATTCAGTTCCGTCAGTCCCTTTTACGGTGAGTAGGTAGGCATCAAATTCGGGGTGGGAGAAGTAGCCCAGTGGGCCGAGCGTTCTGATACTGCAACGCTTGTCGTAGTAAGTTTCGTAGTCGAGGGCGTAGATTTCCATGACTGTCTAAGAAGAAGCCCCCCACTGGGAAGTTGAACCAAAACCAGTGGGGGGCTTTAAGTGCCGCCGCTTTTATGTGGTTACGGCGAGGGCGATGCTTTAACCAGAATGACTAGAGTGAAACTCTAACCACCCCGCCACATTACCCGAGTGATTACTCCGTGTCTATTGCCGCCGCGATTGGCTCCGCTCCGTCCACCAACAACGAGAGCTTCAGTTGGCTCTTGTCGTCTTTTGGGAGTTCAACGTCGATAGCCGAAGCCAATGCTGCCCGTACGTGGCGAAGAGATATCATCTGAATTTCCAGTTGCTTAATCTTCTCCTCCAGTTCAGCGATCAACGCACTAAGCATATTGATCTCGTCCTGAATGACCTCTTGGTCAAAAGTGCCTTCCATTAACGTAAGAAGTTGGCGGTGAAATTCTGGACTGCCTCGGGGGATTCCTTCGTAGTGATCGACAGGCTGGGAGCATACCAGGAATATTTCCCTCTTTGGATGATGGATGAACTGAACGTCCAGATCCGAGAAGGAAGAGGGACATCAGGGTTGAGGAGCGAGAACGTGGCAAGCCTCTTGAAGGTCTGCCTGTAGCCATCCTTGGCCACATTGATCTTGCCCAGAGCATACTGCTTGTCTCCGACCATAAACGGGTAGGCTACGTCCGAGTCACTGTCCTCGGGTTTGAAGAACATCAGGATGATATCCGCGAACTCCAGCATATTCCACTTGGAGTCCTTGTTGATCTCATCCCGCTCCTCCTTGGTGTGGGCGATCTGGGATGTTTCGTCCTCATCGAACGGGATATCTTCCCGCCATGCTTTCATCACGCTGACGGGGACGCAGGATACTTTCTGCTCCGGCTCCGCGATGATGTGTTGTTTGTCCAAAACAGCCGTCCCGAACGGGGCGTCGATCTCGGATGTCTTCTGGACGATATTAAGACGCGAGATCTCAATATCGGAGCTTTCGATCATCATGCTGGCAGCTTGTGCCGCGATGATCTGGTTTGGTTTCTCTGTTGCTTTTGCAGCCATTTCGTTGTTTCGTTGTTTCGTCGTTTCGTTGTTACTAACTAGGACTAACTTAGAGTAAATCTTGGGTTAGACTTGATGAGTATGCCTGCTTCGTTACAGGCGTCAATAAATTCTTCAGAAATTTTCTTCTTACTGCCCTTTTCGGCAGACTGTCCCGCTTCCTTGGCTAATTTGGCCAGGGGAATACTGGCGATATTCAAGACATCGTCTAGTTCGAGGCCGTAGGTTTCCGCTATGGAGACCAGTGTCTTGTTGTCCGTAACCCTTTTTGTCACCCCCATGTTCTTGAGGCGAAGGGACGGGAACTCAACGCCCTCCTGTGCCATAGCGACGGCCCGCTTCTTCAGTCGGTCGGACCAATTTGATACGATCTTAGCAATCACCCATAGCTGTTCCACGATCTCGGGGTCTTCCGTCTCTTCGAGGTCTACATCAGGCAGTTGCGGGTTCACCTTCTTGGCGACTTCGATGACCAACCCACCCAGCGCGGGGCATTTACCTTCGTGCTTACAATACCGACAATGCACGGTCGGCGTTAACTCTTCGATAGACGGAGCCCCGTCGTCCCATTTGGGGCGGATAATTTCCCCCTGTTTGATTATCGAGGAAAGCTCAGAGACTATCGCTGGGACATCTTCTCTATAAAAAGTGTGGAAGAGCGTTTCGTTACGCACGGGGATAAAGAACACAAAGACTATTTTATTCAGGTCTTTGTATTTCTGGAACGCACCGACAGTGTAGGCCCGTGCTTGCTGGTTCTTTTCAGGGGTGTCAATCACTGAGATCCCCGTTTTGTAATCAATCAGAACCCCCGTATCATTGTTGAATACAACTAGACGGTCGCACGTTCCCCAAGTAGATGTTCCGTCCAGTTCGACTGTAAGCTGTATCTCCTTGAAGTCTTGCTTAACCTTCAGCCCCGTTACGTCGGAGCAATTGATAAAGTTCTGCAAGAAACTTTCCTCCTCGGCTACGATTTCGTGGAAGATGCTGACTTCTTCCTCGCTCTCCAAGTTAGAGGGGTCACCAATCTCCAGAGCTTCGTGGATTCGGGTTCCCTTTTCTGCCGCCGCGTTCGTCCCGCTGCGGCCTTGGAACCCCCCGCAACCGGCGATGTATTTTAGGGCCGACGGGCTGAATTCCGCATGATCGCGGTCAGAGTGACTATCGGGCATAGCGCGACTTATACGCCGCGCTGAGTGGTTGTCAAATAATATCGGGAAATAAGAAAGGCATCGACCATCCCGTCATGCGGGGTACGGCATCTCTTGTTCTTGAGCCAGTTTTCTTGGGGGGCCAGACGTTCCGCCACTTCCAATGCTGCTGCTTTTGTCCCCCCTTTTGCCGTTCGGCCCAACATTTTTTTCTGCCACTTGTGGACAGAAATCCTGTCGTGTTTCCATCCCTTGACCTCGGCCATGCCCAAGAGTTTGCCAAAACTTAAAGCCATCGACCTGACTGCCTGAGAGCTTTTCGCGTGCGCCAGCGGTTCCTCTACCACTAGAGTGAACGGGGTGTTCAGGCCCATTAACCACTCGTTGATCGTGGTTGTAGAAACTTCTCTTTTCTTAGAGCGGTTGAGTGTTGGCATGGCGATCTTATCAACGATGCCCCCGTCGAAAGACGAGATCGCGCACAGTCCTCCGTCGAGGCCGTTGTCCACCCCGATTATTATCCCATCCCCTTCAGGCATGACGGAGATATTATTAATCCGTCCCCATTCTCTGGTGTGAATACCATAGTGTTTTTGGGGAGGCTTTGGGCAAAGAAAATTTCTCTTGCTCCTTGGGGGACAACACGGAAGAAGACACCCACCAGTTTTTTCCTGGCAAACGAAAATTCGTTTTTTAGGGGGTTGTCTTTACGCACTAAGACAACAGGGTTGACTTCTACTTTCCTGTTTTTGAATAGCTTGGTCATTCCTGTAGGGGGCTTGAGTCTAAGAAACACGGTGTGGTTGGCCCCAAATCACAGGCGATTAATTGGCTCAAGGCCAATTTAGCTTCGGCTGTGTTGAGGCCGTGCTGTGTTTTCAATATAGCCATCGTCCCTGAGCATGAGTAGCAAGCCACGGGGGGGTTCCGAACATGTTCTACTACCCCGATAAACGCATCCTGTAGTTCCGCGAAAAGTGTTACGCCCTCCGGCCCCTTTTGGGTTTTGCCCCCTGCTTTCTTTCTGTCCCCGCCCTTTTCTGAGAACCCCCAGTATGTCGTGGGGGATAGTTGCCGGAAAAAGAATGGGTCGGCGTCGGGGTCATAGTGTGCCCCGTTGAACTCGGGGGCTCCTGAATTTAGGTCGAAGATCATCTTTCATTCTATATCGATAACCGGTTTTACCGCCCCGTTCCCGCGATCCGCCTTAGTGTTATTCAAAATGGAGATATCAATCTGCATCTTGCCCCCGCCCCCCGACTTGGAATTCAGCCCTAAATTACGCCGCACCAGTTGATCTAGCTCCGAGAGTTCTCGGACTGTCTTCGGGGGCCGAAGATTCTTAACTCCGTCGCGCATCAGCTTTATGCCAGTAGCGGCTGCGTAATGCTGATATTTTTCCGCGGGGCTCGCCTGCCTTTCTGCGATCTCCAAAATCGCTGCGTCTTCTTCCTGACGAGCATCGTGGCTTGCCCGCCGGATGGCCTCGTCTGTGGTTTCTCGCAAGTGGTTGTCTATTGCCCCTGCCAGTTCGTCCGCAGGAGCGTCCTCGGCATCCGGCGCATTGTTCGGGTGCAGGCCATTCTTCTTAGCGGGCAGGCCCATTTTCTTAAACCACCTACGAACTGTGCCTGGGTGCACATCAAGTTCCTTGGCTATCGAAACCATTTTCCAGTCTGCCTTATACAGGGCCAAAGCTCGGTTTTGCAGGGTGTCTTTAGATTTGTCAGACAATTCTTTGGGGCGTAAGCTGTGTTACGGATTATGGCGGCAAAGAGATCCAGCATCAAGAAGATACTAGAGCCCCGTATCGACCCTAAGACCAAGCGGATGGATGTGGGGGGTTTGATGATACCCCCGACGAGTGAGATTACCGCTTTGCTATACGGATTTGCTAACCACGAACATTTACGTGCTAGGGAGTATTATTTCTGGCGCATTTGCAACGAGTTGTGGAACCACCCTGATCTGCCCGAGAAATTAATGGTTCGGCATGTATGGGCGGAACAAATGATTTGGGGGGCGCTCAATAACAAGTATCTCTCGGTAGGGGGTTCTGCCTCTTCCGGTAAGAGCCACACGATGGCGGCGTGGGGGATAATCAACTGGTTGTCCAAACCAAAAGATACGTTGGTTTTGATGACCTCAACTACTCTTCGTGAAGCCCGAAAAAGGATTTGGGGTTCAGTGATGTCGTTGCTCTCGGTTATCGAAGGAGCACCAATCAAGATTCGTGATTCAATAGGAAACGCGGCCTATATAGACGAACGGGGGATATTAATCGAACGGGCGGGCATCTCGCTGATCGCGGCTGAGAAATCTAAGACCCGTGAGGCGGTCGGTAAGTTTATTGGTATCAAGCAGAAGCGAGTAATTTTGATTGGGGATGAGCTATCAGAATTGTCTGAAGCGATTCTCCAAGCAGGGTTGTCCAACCTGTCGAAGAATCCCGAGTTCCAGTTAATCGGGATGTCCAACCCCAACAGCCGGTTTGACTCTTTCGGTATCTGGTCGGAACCTATCAACGGGTGGGATTCCATCGATACTAATACGGCGGATGGATGGGCCACGAAATGGGGCGGGGATTATATTCGTCTGGACGGAGAACGCTCGCCCAATATTACAGCGGGGGAGGTCATCTACCCGTGGCTACCCACCGAAGAAAAAATCAATGAGGACAAAGCCCTACTAGGCCCAGAGTCGCGGGGGTATATGCGGATGGTGCGGGCCATCTTTTTTGATAGCGACGAAACCCAAGGGATCTATGGGGAGAACGAGATCACCCTGAGTAAGTCGATGCACAAGGTATCGTGGCGCGGGACTCCCACCTATGTGGCGGGCATTGACCCTGCGTTCACCAACGGGGGCGACCGGACGATCCTCTATACTGCGGCGGTCGGTTACGACGACACTGGGCAGTATGTGATAGAGTTCGGGGAGGCCGTCCACCTCAACGATGACGCCACCAACAAGGCCGTCCCGAGGACGTATCAGATCGTCAGGCAGATCAAGGAGCATTGTGTGAAGCGCAATATTCTCCCTGAAAATGTGGCGGTGGATGCGACCGGCGCGGGGGCTCCCTTTTGTGATGTCCTGGCAGGAGAGTGGGCGAGCACCTTTCTTCGGGTTAGTTTCGGGGGGAAGGCGAGCGATAAGCGGGTGAGTGCAAACAGTCGGGCGGTAGGGACGGAGCTGTATGTGAATAGGGTCTCTGAGCTTTGGTTCGTCGGCAAGGAACTCATGCGGACTCGTCAAGTATTTGGGGTCAGTAGCGACCTTGCCCAAGAGATCACAAGCCGCAATTACGACATGGTGAAGAGTGGAACGCTGCGGGTAAAGATTGAGTCCAAGCCTGAATTCAAGGCCCGATTCGGTCGCAGCCCTGATTTGGCTGATGCGGCCTTCCTCGCACTGGATTGCGCTCGCCAGCGGCTCGGGCTTGTAGCGGTTGACCCACCTGAAGAGGGGTCATCGAAGCGGCCCTACCAAAGGAAGACGATCAAGAAGCTGGGCGAGGCGCTCCAGAATGTTGATACTGTTTTGCTTGATTGACATTTTGCCGTTAAAATTAGAGACTTGGGGCGGCTGGATCTTGGTAATCTCGGCCTATTTTAATTACTATCGGTATGAGCAACGGCGCGAACAAACCTGACCCTAAGATACTGGCGGGAGATTTAAGCAAAGCTAGGAAGGGGGGCGGGCGCAAGCGTAACGCCATTGAAAAGCTAATGCTCACCGTGAGCCCCGAAGAACTAGAGAAGATCACGCGGCGAGAGGTCAAAGCTAAACGAAAACTTGCAGACGCTATCGCGGCGGCAGAGCCCACCCCTGCGCCTGCACCAAAGTCGATGGAAGCCGCTGTTGGTAAACTTTCTAAGGAAGAGGCCGCTGAATTTACGGACATTATCACCAAGGCGCAGGAAGCAGCCCCCACAACTACCGCGCCTTCTCTGGCTTGGAGGACGCCCGAAAAGAAAGGATTTGATATCACTGTGGGGGGTCTTACCCATCATTTCGGGGATACGATTGAAGGCCGGTATATGGAAAACAAACCATATGTTGACGACCCCGCCGAAGTTTTTGAACCCCCATCGACAGACCCCGATATGCTTGAAACTGGCGCGGGTATCGCTGGAGCCCTTCTGGAGGGCAAGGAAAAGCGGACTGAACTAAGCAAGGACTTCGGCAAAGCTCTAAGAACTGGACTGGAGACCCTCACTGGCGAAGCCCGACAGGCAAATGTGGGGGTGCTCAGAGATGAGATGGTCAGCCAAGGGCTCACTACGGCAGAGAATTTCAATCGTGTCGGGCGCAAGATGCTGAAGGACATTGAAGACGAACGAAAGCGGGCGAAGATAGATTTCTTGCGAAGCCCCGCAGGAGGCACTGTGGCCGCGCCAGGATTGGGAAAACTTGAAGCCATGCAGGGCAGGGCATTCGGAACAAGCACGGCATTGAGCGGCTCTGTAGGACGACTTGGCGAAGCCGCCCGCCCCCTCGGCACTGTCGCCGGAAGGATGCGGAAAGAAGCGCGGGCATTGGAACGGCGCGGTTATCGTTCCGGCGGCGGGCAACTCAGAGGAGCCGCAGCCCTTACCGGTGAGCCAGGCATCTCTACTCCTGCATATCGGGAAAAACAGCGGGAAAAGGAGGAAGAAGCTGAAGCCCTTCGTAAGCGCGAAGAGGAAACCCGTGTTCTTCTTATGGAAGAATATGAGCGGCGGAATAATGAGCGTGGGAAAGTGAACCCGAGAAGCACTGCCGGTGCGGGACGCGGAACCCCCATTAAACAGTAACAATGGCTGAGTTCTCATACGCAGACGACATCGCCCCAATGAGGGGCGACTTCTTTAATACTGGCCCACTCTCGTCGCGGGAAAGTCAAGCTATCCAGAAGCAGTACGGCCCAGAAATTACCGAGCTTCAGAACAATATCGCCAAGATGGAGGGTGAACGGTTCAGGATGCGGGCGGCTGATCTTGCTTACGAGCGGTCCATGTTTGAATTCGACCACGCCAAAGAGAAGTCGAAGCGGGAGCGGGAAGAGATCGAACAATTAGGCGGTTTGTCTGAAACATTGCAGGGCATTGTAGACGACCCAAACAGGACTCCGTTTGAGAAGAGTCAGGAACTCAACCGCATGAGAATGCGGAACCCGCTCCGAGGAGCCGCCACTAGTTCTTTGTTCCAAGGCGCTTTTGGTGCGGTTGACGCGCAAGCCAAACAAGCAAAGCCCAGTGGGTTGCTGTATAGTCTGGCTCAGACAGGGGAGGTGGGCATCACCCGCCGCATAGCGGAAAGGGACGGAGTTGTTACTCCCGAAGAATCAGATTTTATTAGCTGGGCCGAACAAAATAAAGCCCGCGCTATAGAAAGGGAAAAGCAGGCGGGGATAGGTGCGAGGGAAAAGCAAGGCGAAGCTGCTCGCAAGGCCGAGGGTTCTTATCTCGATAAGATCTTGGGGGATATTGGTCGTATTACTCCGAAAACGAGTGTTGAACCGCCTGCTGACGCCAAAGACTCTTGGGCAGAGTCTATACGAGATGGGAAAATAGACCCGCCGAAAACTTATTCTCCGACCCAGATTGACCAGCTCAAGGCGAAGGCCCGCCTTGTCGTAGAAAACCCCGCTGTTTTACGGGAGATCCTAAAACAGGATGATGGAGCCCTTATAAAACATACGCTTGAGGATATAATCCGCAGAGAGCAGAAAAGCCTTTTGGAATTTGAAACCGGCCCGCCGAGAAAATCGGCTGGTGATCCTTACCTGAAATAAAGAATCCCCCTAACTAACATACCCCTAACCACGCTGCTGCTATGTCAGAGCTTCTTAGTTTTATCGACCGCGTCGAAGCCCTCGAAGGGCAATCGGAACTCGTCTCTCCGAAAGCGTATTCTGAATGGTCAGCAGAAAATGTTTACGAAGATCCACTGGAGAGCCGAGTCAGGTTTGGGGATTATCTCAGGGAGGAATACATCAATGCGGATTCGTATACCCCCGAAATTGAGCAGGAGATTAGCCACGGGTTTGCGGCGTCCCTTCTCGATGAAGGCTTGCTGCTGGAAGACCGCTCGAATGCGGAAGAGATCAATGAGAGATCGGCAGCGTTCGACGGACGGGGGACATTCGACCAGCAGGTAAAATTCCTCAGAAATTCCTACGAATCTTCCGAGCCCGAATGGCAGACGCTGACCGATTACCTGGCGGCGGCTAAAGTCGCAGACCCGACTGAAGACTACTTGAAGACAGTCCAGCGACTCAGAACTGCCGCTGAAGATGTCCTGTCGCAGAATTACGACCTCCATCTGGAAGATCGAGTTCTCTCGGGAGAAATCCCTATGGCCAAGCTGTCATCGGGCGAACTCTTCATCGGTGACTCGATTGAGACAATGGGGCTCAGTGATGCGGTCAGGGATTCTGCGGGTGCAGGAGTCACGATGCGGGATGCCCTGCGGGCGCAACAACTGATGGAGATCCCTGATGGGTTCCGCCTCCCGCGATATAAACTTGAGCGGGTCATGGATATTCATGCCCAGCTTAGAGATGAGGCTAGGGTCAATAATGAGTTCCAGATTATGACGGAGGGCATGGCGGCTAGAGACGCTTTTATCGAGCGTGGTCTTGGGGAAAAGTTAGACCGGTTTGCAAAACGAGCTGTGGGCGGCTATTTAAAATTCCTTTTTCAGGATACGCCCCGATGGATATTTGGGGGGCTCCGATCAGTAGTTCACGGCGAACCTTTTGAATTACGTACAGAGGGGCAAAAACGTGAAGAGGCCGTTCGCCGCGCACGGGGGGGCGACATTGATGAACTCGCGGAGAGATACGCGGCTGAGTTAGGCCATAATGTTTCCGATGTCCTCCCCGCGTTGAAGCAGGTGGTTCTGGAAGAGGGGGTTGATAAAGGGATTTATGATTTTCATAAAAAAGAAGATGAACTTGGGAGAAATATAAGGACCGGCGGGTTCGGCCTGCCCCATATGCCCACTCAGGTCTACTTGAATAAAGACCTGTTTGACGGCGCGATAGCTAACCGCCCCGATCTAAGCGACAATGTAAAAGATTTGCTGTCAAAGCAGCGCATTTTCCAACTCCAATCCCGCTTCCAACCGGCTAATGACTTCCTGTCGCGCACTCATCTGAGCGACGAGTGGCAACAGGCGCTTATGGTGGGCCACTCGGCGGGGCTGGAGAACTACGAGATCCTCGAAGAGTTTCTCCTCGATGAGGATAATTACAACGAGACCATCGAAAGAGCCAAGGGGATCGGAATGTCCCTTGTCGAGGGCACCTTCCAGCTATTCGCGGCAATTCCCGCGGCTCTCGGAGACGAACATTCGATGGATTATCTGGCGTCTATTCCAAAACGGAAAGCCAAGCAGAGGGAAATGGCTAAACTATTCGGGGACGAGTTTGGTTTCTGGCAAGAGGCTATGGAGACTACTTTCCCGCTTTTGACGGATATCACGGCCACCGCGCTGTTGACGGTTGTGTCCGCGCCTGCCGGTGGGGTTGCTGGAGTGGCTTATCTTGGGGCTAAATCTGCGGCAAGGGCGGCGGTCAGGGGGGCGACTAAGGCGACTGCTAAATTTACGGTGAAGGGTCTTAGCAAGGCGCTCACGACCAACTTATTCAGAACCTCGGCTACGGGGGGTGTGCGAGGACAAGCCAAGAAAATCTTGGGCGTCGGCGCGGTCAAGGGCGCATCTAAAACAGACCTGAAAAAGCGGTTGGTAAAGGCGGTAGATGGCGAGGCGGGGGTCGATAGCGTTGTCGATCTTCTAAACGCTTATAACGGCAAGCTGGCGAATGTGTTAAAGATCGGCCCAACACGGGGTATCTTTATTACTTCTGGGATGAGGTCGGGAGGGGCTACTTACGGTGTTGTC
>Ga0208790_1000669_pt1 | contig 15806 bp, 5 predicted proteins | sample 10_taG_FD_184083 | JGI IMG/M metagenome (GOLD analysis project Ga0208790, IMG submission 184083) | Marine viral communities from the Subarctic Pacific Ocean - 10_ETSP_OMZ_AT15264 metaG (SPAdes) (version 2) | ecosystem: Environmental > Aquatic > Marine > Oceanic | place: Pacific Ocean | collected... | reverse complement strand
CCATTGAGAAGGCTGACGAGGAGATAAGGGAGGAGCAGGCTGCTGCGGCTCCGCCTCCGGGCGAGGGTCAGGTTATTCCCCCGGAGATGGCTGCTGGTTTGGCTGCTGGCCCTGAGGGGATGGCTCCGCAGGAGGCTCCGCCTTCTAATGAGTTCTCTCCTGAGGCTGCGCGGCAACTCGTGGATGCTTTGAGGACAAAGTAATGCCCCGCAAGAAGAGGACGCAACCACCGCAGGCTCCGGGTTTGGAGGCTGGTGCGGCATACGGTGAGGCAGGGGCTAATCTTGCTGCTCAGGATCCGACGCAGGGTGGTATTCCACTACCCGCTGGTTCGGGTCCAACTCCAGTTCAGGCCGGACCACCTGCCGGGTTGGAACCGCTGCCAGTCGATGTCGCGCAACAGTTTCCGAACACGGTTACTCCGTTGACTGCTCCCGGCAAGGGCATGGTTCGGCCAGCAAAACCGTTGCGTATTACCAACGAGATGCGAGCAGCGACTCTTCTTAAAGAGTGGGCTGTAAATAGCGGCGATCCAATTGTAAAGGATGCCGCTATGCAAATGGAAGCCTATATGCGTAATGGCTAAATGGCGACCGACGATTGCTCGGCAGCAACTATTTCCCGATAGCCCAAACGCGTTAAACAGTGAGTATTATGGGCATCGCATGGGCATGATCATGGATTCTGGCGCGGGCCGTTTCTTTGAGCAGGATCCAACATCGTTGGTTAATCTTGCAGCGTCGTCGTTGTCGAATGACGATATGCTGGAAACGCTATTCATGGCGAACGACCAAGTTTCTTTGAATATGTTGCGGCAGCAGATGGAGGCTTTGCCGCCGGTTACGAGGAACGCTGAATTCAATCGTCTTCCTCCGAAGACGCAGAATCTTTTGTTGGCTTCTGGTTTGAAGTCGCCAAAGGAAGAGGAAGATCAGGGTCTTTTCGAGAGAATCTTTACTTGGGACAATCCGCTTCTTCCTGAGGAGTTCCTTAGAGATAAGGGAGTGATAGCGGATTCGTTTGCAGGTACGGCTTTTAAGGGGTTGTTGGCTCCTGTGTCGGCTGTCGGTTTTGCGTTGGGTAAGGCTGCAAGCACTTTGTGGGAATACGGTGCAGAGAAACCTAACCGATTTGCGAAGCGGCTTGGTAGATCGTTGGCCCATATGGATGAGAGTAATGATCCGTTTGTATTTGCGAAGCCTCCTAAGTGGCGACATGCTTGGAACGAAACGAAGATCGAAGAGAATTCCTTTACTGACGAATCGGTAGAGAAGGCTGTCGAATTGATTGGTACTAAACGCACGATGATGCTGCGGGCGTATCTTGCAGGCGGCGCCGCTGAGGTTGAGCAGCGACTTATTGATCGTGGCGAGGCGGAGGGTTGGTCCCCGGAGCGTGTAAGTGCAGAGTTTCTTCAGTGGCAGCGCGAATCTGATGGGGCTGCACACATGGAAGCGCAGCAGATTTTGGAATCGCACAGGCTTGACGGATTCAATTATTCGATACGGGCGTTCAATAAACATAATCTTGGCGCATTGCCTGATGTCGATCCGGATTCGTGGCAAGGTAAGACGGTTGGGTTCTCTGGTGCGATGGCGGTAGAGATCCTTTTGGATCCGTTGATGTATAGCGGAGGGGTATTCAAAAAGGTATTTCGTCAGGCTAAGGCTGGTATCCGTGGCGGTAACACATATGAGGCAATCCATTTCGCACAGCGAATGACCGAAGTTGAGCACGCTGTTGCTCATTTGCGAACAGCAAAGGGGTCCCTCACTCCTGCATATGCGAGGGCATTTAAAGAAGGGTTGGGTGAGTACGGAGCCGAAGTTGCAGAATGGGCGGCTAGTAATCGCGGTCTTAAAATGATTAATGCAACGAATCTAAATCTTCGAATACAGTCGCACGCACAGAATCGTATGATTGGTCGGATCAACGAAGCGTTCGAGGCGCTGAATGCGATTGACGATGAGATGATAGCGATTCGACATCAGCGCGCAGTCGATGGGTTGGAGCCGTTAAACCGATGGGATTTGGAACAGGCTGCTATTAAGAATACTGGTAAGAATGATTTGTTGTACCAGTTGTCTCGTGACTTTCGTGGTATCGACCCGGTTATTGACGATATGCGGAACTGGCATGCGTATCAGCGTGACAAAATATTTCTTCATACGGATGATGCCGACGTATTCAAGGTTAGTGATTCCATGTCAACTGCTACGAAGGAAGGCGACGTAATCGTTGGTGCCAACGGTGAACGTATCGTTGTTGATGCAGCCATGTTGGAGCGTATGGATCGGCGGATGTTTATGCGTGCGCCGGACCTATCTACTCGTGAGGGGTATTGGGCGTTTCTTCAGGATGCGCCGGGTCGTAAAGCGTTAACAACGTCGTTTGGTGGGACTGATCCGGGTGCGATGTGGTTGCCGCGCATCGGGGCTGCTGGTGCCCGGTGGATTGAAGGCAAGCAGTATATGCGAAAGATTCTTGATTTTGGATTGAAGACTCCCGAGGTTGATGAGGACATGGCCCGGTTGGCCGCAAATTATATTGCTGGACAAACCGATTATATTTCGGCTCGCGTTATTGAAGATGTCGCTAATAGAGTAATTGAGTTGTCGCGTCCGTTGGATGAAGACGCGTTGGCGCGGATTCTTAGCCAAAGCGATCCACATGAGCAAATGTTGATGGGTGAGCGGTTGGGTTTGAATACAGACGATTTGACAAAGATCCAGAGGGCTGCTGATACCGCTGCGAAAGATGCTCCAAATATTATTCTTGAAGACGGCCACCTTGATCCGTTGTTGAGATGGTATCAGGATAAGGGCTTTAAGGTGACGGATGGAAAATTGCTACCGGGTCGTAAGCCGATGGATATTCCGTTTGCGGGTGCTGCGCGTGCGGCGCGTAACCATTTCTATGACCAGTTGCACGCTGTTGGGAGCATGAACGGCGAGGTGTCATGGATGACTCGTAAGGGGATGCAAACAAAGTCTGCGTTTACATTCTTGGCGTATCACCCGGCGCGGTGGGCTGAGAAGTTAACAACGTACGTACCCAAGCAGGCCCATATTGATGTGTTGGGTGCAGATGCAATCACGGATTTCAAAGCACTTATTGATATGGGGTTGATGGCGCAGGTGCCGCGTATCCAGTTGGATAATTATCTGCGTATGTTTATTACTGGCAACGAGGCACAGCGTTGGTGGGTACAAACCCAGTTTACTCTTGATTTCCTTGGGCGTAGTGGAGCGTTGACGCAAGGTGGGCGCGACGTTCAAGAATTTATTAAGCGTTTCATCCGGCACGGTAATGCTCATTACTCGGCGCTTCAAAATGATTTCGTTGGTGTGTATGAGGGACTGGGGTTGAAGCGCGCCATTTTGGGTTCGGCTGCACATGAAGCGCAGTTGTCACGTATGAATGTGATACCTAACTACCGTGAATTGGCGGCAGTTTCTAAATACATGGCGTTTTACCGGAAGATTGGGTGGGGGACTCCATTACCGTGGATAGATAAGATGATTGCCCGCACTTGGCGACCAGCCGTATTGTTGCGATTGGGTTACGTTGCTCGTAATGGCGGCGAGGAGTTGTTCTCGTGGTGGCTGCGTGAAGGACCGAAGCATTGGGTATACCAGAAAGCGGCACGTAAGGCACAGGGCAGTGTCGTTGTGTGGGATGAGTATGGCCGCAAGGTCATTAAGGAAGTTGAGGGGCTGGGTGACGAAGCATACGAGGCGATGCTTTGGAAGCCGGTGTCTCGTCTGTGGCGTTCATTTAATGAGATCGCAGGTATTGGCGATTTCGCGATTACAACGAAAGCGATTAAGAAGGCCGCTGAAACGGAAGGCGCGAGATGGGCGTTCCTGACGGCTGATGAACATTTACATGCTTTTGAAAGGGCGCGTGTTACAGAGTTGGCACGCGTTGAACAGAATCCTTTGTCAATGGTTGGCCGTGGCGCATTCGAGATGGGTAATGCAATAGCCCGCTCGTATGCGAAGTCGATGTCAGAGTTGGGTGCGCGGCTTGGTATGCCTACTCGTCGTCAAATGGCAAAGCATTTCTTGGAGAGACACGATCCAGATCACGAGTTGAGAATCTTTTTGACTGGTTACGCAATGACAAACCCGACGATTCTTGATGAGCAAATGAAGAATATCCTCGGGACGTTCGATACGTATGTAAACTTTGAGAAGAACGCGCTGAGTTCTGTAATGCGCCGCGAAGGGCTTGGATCAACGGTTCCGGAACTTCTTAAATTGCCGATTGATTATACGCGTACGGCAATGAAGTGGGTTACTAACGTGGGAGCCGATGGCAACCAAGTCTCCAAGTCTATTGCAATAGCGCAGTATTTGTCTAAGTTGCCCGATGATATTGGTAGCCGGGCGATGCTCGCAGAGTTGGTTCATTACGTATCAGAGGTGCAGGATGCGTCACTGAAGCCAATCGCAGCGCGTCTGATCGCGACGCTGCCACCTGCACAGCAGGCACGGTTTGGCGGCAGGGCGGGTAGGCCAGCGACGACTCAGGCGTTTGATCCGGGTCGTTTCAAATTTGAGACTAGCGTTATTTCATCTGAGTTGGAAGAGGTCGCGGAGCCAATTGTTGTCATGGTTACCGGTTCTCGGTTTACTCCAAAGAATCGCGCTCCGCTACCCAAGGCTGAGATTGATCGAATCAAGCAGGCGATCAATGATTCGTTGAATGCGCTTCCGGATGGGTCAACTGTGCGTGTCGGTGGTGCCGCTGGGGTAGATAGGTATGCGGAAGAGACTGTGCTTAAGATGCAGAAAGCAGGTCGTGACATTAAGTTGGAGCGGTACTATGTGCCGAAGACTGGTCCAGAATCGTGGTCGCGTGGGGGTAAGGCTGGGCCGATTCGTAATCGTCGCATGTTGGAGGGTCGCCCACATGATGCTCCTCCAGATGTTCCTGCGCGTGGGAATGCTGATGCTGTGTTTGCGTTTCATCCCGGCGAGGGGATGGGACCTCAGGTTGGAGATGTTACTGTAACGGGGTTGACTGGTCGTGGCGCTGCGGCGTTGGCTGGGACTCTGGGCAAAGATAACTATTTGTCTGAGAAGTTGGTTGTTCCGTTTGCTGAGTGGGCAAGGTTGAATCCAGATAATGTCCCTAATGTTGGGGCGATTATCGAATTGAAAAGCGTTAGGGGTGACCGGATTTTGGTGCGCGTGAAAGCGCGACAGATCATTACCGATGAAAACAATTTCCATAATGTGAATCCTTTGGATATGCACATGACGAAGAATCCTGACCGGGTGCTGCGAGAAATGAGGTCACGACCGGCTACAACACCGGGCGTTAGGCTACCGAAGAAAATCAAGGTTACGCGTGGTGATGAGGTGGTCACTACTGATTTGCTTACACACGCTGAAGCAAACCGGCTGATCTCCTTTGATGTAGAACACATTAGGCCGGATGCACTTACTGCGGCTGATCGTGCTACGCGAGCATCGGGGCAACGTGTCGGCTCTGGTACTGAAGATGCGATGCGGGCAGCGTTCTCTGCTGGCGTGCGTGTCGATGATGGTGCCCGAATTGGTCGCCCCGAAACGATTAGCGCGGGGGCGCAACGGGCAAGCCACTTCAGACGATTGCGTGAAAGTGCCTTAAAGGAAGGTCATTATGTTGATGAGTCTGTCGAAGAGGGGCAGACCATTATACGAGTTTATGAGGCTGGCACGCAAACAGAGGAGCGTGTCTTGCCTGCGGTTGAGGCGATCCCTGCGATGTCTTCTTCTCAGGCAGTAATCACGCTGTTGCGGGAAGCAGACCCAGATGTATTGTATAAGTTGCGGAAGGCTTTTGATACGCCTGCTTCTCCGAACATACAACTTGGAATTGTGTGGGAGGATGTGATTGACGATGTTCTAAAGTTGTTGCCTGAAGAGCAGCGTGAAATTTGGCACGATCTGTTGCGGCCACGTTATGGCGGACCGGTCGATTCGGTTGAGGATCTTACGTCTGCTGCTGCTGCTGCTCCTACTTCTGCTGCTGCCGAACCGTTCGACCTATTTCAACCAACATCAGATGTGCATGGTCAATCTTTTTCGTCTGTCGATGATTTGCCGAGTGGGTATAAGGACAATCTAACGGTTAAGCCTGATCCGGAAACAGGTGAGGCACTGTATACCAATGCGTTTGCACGATTTGATGATACTGGGCGTCCAGTAATTTATATGAATCTTGCACAGATAAAAAGTCATTATCCAAAATATGGAACAACTCGCTCGTTTGAGCGGTACAAGTTGTGGAAAACGGGATTGGGTATTGACTCTGCATTTGTTCGTGAGAATTTGGAACCGGGTGGATTGATTCGCATCACGGCTCGGGATCTAACGAATCCGGATGAGTTCTTAAAGATAGTCAATGGGCATTTGGTTGATGAGGTGCTTACTCTTGATTCTCCGTTGGAGGGGTATCTTGGTCATGCTGCTTTGACTTGGGAGCATGAGATAGAGCATGTGCGGTTGGGGCATCTGCACGCGCGTAAGCATTTGGGGGATGATTTTGATTCGTCTAAGGAGGCGTGGCGTGCTCGTGAGTTGGCTACTGACTCTGGAGTATTTAGGCGGTTAGGTATTGACGAAAGCCAGTTGAATCCTGATCCGTCACAGGTTCGGTTGCATTCGGTTCCGGATGTTCCTACTGCTGCTGCTCCTGCTCCTGCTGTTGATAGTTATGGAAAGACAATAGCGGACTATGAAGAAGAAATAAAAGGTGCCCGAGATTACATGTGGGGTATGCAAGGTGGCGGAACAGAACTAACCGGTCCCCTAGATCATATCTTGTATGTTCCTCTTACTCATGGTGAATACATTGATGAATTTGAGAAGATGTTCCCTAACTGGGAGGGTAAACCGGTTATTGGTGTGCCGGGAGATATGCAAATAGGAAGTGGCGCTCACGATCAAGCAATACAGGCATGGGATAACGCATTCGATATTTTAATTGGGAATAGGAATATGATTGAGGATCTTACTGCTGCTGCTCCCACAAAGGTGGTTCGCGACGGCATGGATGTAAACCTTGCAGGTTTCCTACTCAGCGACGCTAACCCAACCCGGCTTACCGACGACTTCGATGAGATGGCACGACGGCTACAGGACGCATACGCTACCGCGCTTAGTATGCCGGAAGGGCAGCAGCAGGCACATAGCATGGCGCGCGCTGTTCTTGGCGGGGACCCCGCCTCACCTGTTATTAGTCATCCGTTGCCGGAAAGCCATCTCCGAATCTTCATGCCATTCGTTCCGATCACGTTGCTTGACGATCTCAATGAGGTAATCACTGGGCTGCGTGTAATCAGGCCAACCCTGATGTCAAGAAATGCTGAGTCAGCAATATTCAAACAAGAGTTTGAAGCAATCTTGCGGGCCAAGGCGGAAGCGTTGGGGATTTACGAACCCATCGCTGAGAAGGCTGGACGACTTCTCAATCCTGCCAGTGCTCCCGGTGTAAGCCACGGCGACAACGTGTATTCACAATTAGCACTAGATTGGCGTGCCTCTGGCGAACAATTTATGCCACTTGTTATCGGATCTACGGACGACCGTGTAGCGACCGCTATTTCTGAAGCACTGTTGGAGGCTATCGCCAAGCGGCGCGGTGTGTCAGTGGAGTCATTGGGCGCAGCCCGAATCGCAAGTCGCGATATTCACGCTGATGCATTCTTCAATGATTTCGGCAGGGCGGCGCGAGAACGTACAGCCAATGTGTCACAGCCAACTATTGAGCATAGCCGTGCCGGGTTAAAAGTTGAGATCGACGGGGCGCGTCGCGTCAACCAGCCGGAAGCATTCGGAACCACTTACTACGGAATGACCGAGAAGGGCGTGGCACCGGCTTCAGCGTTCGGGACTGGTGGCCTAAAGAACGAACGCGTATTCGGTGTGACTCCTAAGAAGTTGAATCGTACGGTTGGCGGTACCAATGGCGTAGAGATGGTTAATGGAAAACCGTTGACGCGTAGGCTTAGTGTTTATAAGCATAAGAGGGGTGAGCGTCCACCTTCGGTTGTTCGCACAGGAGATCAACGCAAGGCTGAATGGTATGGCGATGGTTCCGATTGGGAGTTGGCTAGTGAACATATCGCTACGGGCAATGATCTTCACAATTTCATTGAGGGACAAGCGATTGCAAATTCGTTAGAGTTTGTTCATCATTTGTCAAACGTGTCACGCGGCGGTAGCCCAGAAGTTTTCTTTCCGTGGATCCGTGAAGCAGCAGGAGGCAATATTGATGCGAGTCGAATTCAACAACTAACGGAGTCGGCCGGGTGGTGGGAGAAAGCCCCGCCTAACATTCTTGCGTATACGCCTGTCAGCGACGACGCGGGCAATATGATCAGCAAGGGGTGGAATAGTCTGCTTCGCAACTGGTTCGACGGTGTGGTCAATCCAATGATTGGTGCAATGGTTCGCGAACCACTATTCCACCACTATCTTCTGGAAGCATGGAAGCAGACTGCCGATGTCAAGGCGTTGTATCGGCACGCCCCCGGTAGATATGACGCACTAGGGAAGGCCTTTGGGCGGCAGGCTCAGTTGGAAGACGGGTCACAGTTGGTGATCTCTCCGTTTGAATCGTTTATCAAGTTTGATTGGCCGATGGCTTCTTCTGATCCATCCAACGTATTCTCACAGGTTGCGTTTGCATTGAATGATGATAGCCCCAAGAAGTTACTGTCTGCGCTGAATAAGGTTCTCGCGGTTGACGAGGGCGGGAATGCTATTCATGCGATGAGCCGGGAGAAGCGCACGTTCTTTACGACGCTTCGAAAACTGGCTGAGAAGGACGGCGATGAAGTCAAAGACTTCTTTGGCTGGGCCAAGAATCGTAAGATTGGTTTTGAAACCCATCGCGATAATGCGTTGCAGCGTGCGATGACATTATCTAGTGCATATATTGATGACCACCGGATTAGGTCGCAGTTCCAGCAGATGGTTGGAACGATGGTGCCGTTCTGGTTTGCAGAGGACCAGTTCTTGCGGCGCATGGGACGCAGCATGAAGCATAACCCGATGATGCTGCGTCGGCTAAACCTTACGATGAGTGCCGGGGTTCACGGTGGGTTGATTCAAGAAGACCAGTTTGGCAACAAGGTGCTTGTATATCCGGGTAGCGAGATGGCTACAACAGCAATGCTGGAGTTCACGAGCCGGTTCCCGATTATCAATACGTTCTTTGGTGCTCCCCTTGGGTCGGTAGTTAAGTCAAACTTGACTACTAACATTAATGTGATTCCGGGTTACAATTTGGAGCAGGTTGGGCAGATGGGATTCGGGCCGCTTCTGGCGGTGCCGATCAACTACATCGGTAACCGTGACCCGCTACTTCGCAAGTCGTATGAACGCAACTTGACGGGTGGCCGTTACACTCCTGATCAGACGGGGCAGATTCTTTTGCAGTCGATTTTGCCTGCGGTGATTGCCCGTCCGGTGATGCTGGCGTTGGGTGAGGCGGGGTTTGAGCCGTCTGCGATTGTTAAGGCGCAGCAGGACATCATCAGGTTGCGTGCGTTGAACGGCCAGTTGCCTACACAGGAAGAGATTGCTGCACAGCCCAACCCGGAGTTGTTTATGGAACAGTTCATGGATGAGGTCGCTGAACAGGCACGACAGTATTTGTTGCTTCAGTCGATGTCATGGTTCCTTGGCCCGGCGACAGCAAAGTTGTCGCAACTTACAACGGATCCGGCTTGGGAATGGAACAAAGAGTTCTATGACATTCTTGATGCTGGTGTTCCGTGGGAGGAGGCTTACGAGACTTGGCAGAGCCGCATCATTGCGGAAGAAGGATCATTTGATCCGTTCAAGTATTCGCCGTTTAGGGTGTCGCCTACATCTAAGTCCACGTTTGCAGTATTGGAGTCCACGCAGGAGGCCAATGTTTGGTTGGCGCATAACAAGGATTTTATTACTAACTATCCGCATACGAGCGCGTTCTTTATGCCGCGCGGATTTGAGTCGGCGGACGACGAGTTCTCATCTGAGGCTCGTGCCCGTCAACACGCATACGGATTGCGGTACTACGATACGCCACTCGAATACCTAGAAAACTTGTATTATCAGAACGCGATGCCTACATATATGCGGGCACGTAAGGCGTACCAGTATCAACGGTACCTGTCGCAAAGTATGGGCATATCAACTGATCGGTTGGATCGGGAGTGGGATGCAACCGAAAAGATGTTCTTTACTAGCAACCCGATCTTTGCAAAGCAGTTCCAGAGTGGCGAGTCGCGTGAGTTGCGAACAAAGACGATTGATGAGTTGGAATTGCTGATCGCTGATCCGTCGCAGATACCCGAGGGTCCTTACAAGGCTGATTTGATTGCGGCTGGGACTGAGATTTTGTTGCTGGATCGTACAATGCGTGATCTGCGTGGATTACGTAGTGCCGATGCACAGCGTTCTCGCGAGGAAGCCCGGAAGCGTGCTTATCTGACGATGGAGCGGTTGATTATTGGCAGACCGTGGCTAAATGAAATATACTATAGTGTGTTTATGCCGGTACTTGGTGATACTTGGATTGCCCGTTTTGAAGCGGGACTAATAGGAGTTTAGAATGCCAGAAACTACAGAGATACAGTTGCAGGTTGCTGCTGAAGAGTATCTGGCTGCCCTTGGTATTGATATAGATTTGTCTAGTCTAAGTGAAGAAGAGCAGGACGATTTCTATGGTGCTCTTGATCCTCAGGTGCAGGCCCTTGTTGATCAATATCTAGCCGAGCAGTTTCCTGAGTTCGAACCGACGGTTCAAAAACTAGATGCACCGATTGCTTTTGGTTCAGTGGGCGGTGCGACAAGAGCAGCGGGTGCGGTTCGGGCAGCATGGCGCATGGGGCGCAGCGCAGGCGGCGGCGGCGTGAGAGGGCTGGTCACTGGCGCAGCGGCAGCGGTGGGTGCAAAAGCATCTGGTTTTGTTGATGGACTTCTCAACGCAAGGCGGCTAATCCATACTGGACGGCTTGGCGCTAATCAGGTGCGGTATGTCCCCAATAGGGATGCTGCTGGTCGATTCACTGGTGGTGTTTCAAGTTCGGGTTCAATGTATAGCGGTCGCACGACAGCCGGGTTGGGTGCTGCGGCAGAACGTGTGTGGGATGCAGGTACGGGGCTGGGTTCTAGGGTACTTGGTTTTCAGGCCATGAAACCGTGGCAGCAGTGGTTGTTTCCGGGGGCGGCTGGTGTGGCAGCGATTAATGTGGGAGCGGTAGCCCTTGGTATCGGTCAGGATGAAGAAGAGGAAGAGGAAAAAGCCCCGGTGTGGGCTGAAGCCGAACCTACCGGCGCAGAAGACCCTTATGGTTTGAATTCGTTGGCGTGGGAACACCACACTATTGATAGCGGTAATGACAAGTTTGTTAATTGGATGCTGGAGAAGAGTCTACCAATTGGTCTAAACATTTCTGATTACGATTCTTTGGCTGCGTTCCTAACGAGTGAGGACGCAGGTTTGACTCTACAAGATATGACCGCACCAGAGAATCGTAAAAAACTGTCCACGTTCTTTCGCGACAATTGGTTGAGTGCAGATCCCGCCAGCGGGCTTCAACGACTAGAGGGATTGATCGCTGAGATTGCGGGAGGGCGGCTAGACGAATTCGCGACTGTCGCTAGGCCCGGTGACAATTACTATCTAGAGGGCAGTCTTCCGATGGAGTGGCGTGACGTTGAAGAACCTGCATCCTCAGAAGATATTGACAAACTGATGGCACTCTTAGGGTCGGGGATCGGTCCCCGTCTTATTGCTCCGGGGGCAGGTGATCCGGCTCAAAGCGAACAGTTTGCACAGATTGTTGAAGCCTTTGGACGCGACAACGCGAGCACGTTGATGGCTGGCGTTATCGATGAGGCCATCGATAGGTATATTGACGAGACTGTTTCTCGGAATCGTTGGATGATTGGGATACCCGGCGAGGATAATATGTCGGGTACTGGGGTATTTACAGATTTTGCAGAACGGTCGTATGACGGTACGATTGGTGGAACTGTTACAACGCTGATGGATTTGTTCTCTGGCCCCGTCGGTCTACGTGTCGGACCGGCCTACATCCCTGAGTATTTGAAAGGTTTGGAGGCGCGCGATAAGACACCGGGTGATGGCTCCGACAAGGTTGCACAGATCCAGCAGTCGTTGTATGCGATGGGGTACTTGGTCGATAATCAGGGTAGAGAGATGCTGCCTGACGAATGGGGCTTTGTTGATGATATAACGATACGAGCGATGGAGAAGTTCCAAGTTGACATAATTTCTAATTACCGTGAAGCGCAGCGACTTGGTATAGACCCTGATGTGAACAAGATTTACGCTGAGATGAGCAATCAGGCTGTGCGTAGAATGCGACCGGAGAACGAGGTTCGGCCGGAAGCCAAGTTTAGGCAGCAGGCGGTGGCGGAGATCCGTTCCGGTATTGATTCGGCGTTGGCTGAACGCGGGGTTTCGCTTCGGTCAGGTAGCGATGCATATCTTAACGCTGTTAACGGTGTGTTGGATGAGATGACGAAGGCGGAGAAAGAGGTTGCGTTTGGGCAGGGTGGCACCGCTGAGGAAGTAACTGCTGCTGCTCAAATTCTTCAAGGGTTTTATGGCGGTGGCGAAGAGTGGGCTGACAATATCGAGTTTGGTCACACGAATGGCAATAAGGGTTTTATTGATTATGCCAACAAGGCCGGGGCGTTGAGTCAAGACGAGATGGATTCGTTGACACGGTATTCGACTTCACCTGATCATACGGCACGGATGCGCGCCCGACTGGGTAAGGATGTTGCAATATCTAATTTCCTGTCATATCTGACGGATGACGCGGGGAACACCTTGCCGTTGGCGGAAGCGTCGCGCGATCAGGTCCGGAACGCTGTTGTTCTTTACGGCAATACTATCGGTCTGGGATATGCGAAACGTAACGCGTTGGATCATCGCGGAATAAGAGTTCTTGCTGATCGCGGGTTTGATTCGATGTCGTTTGCTCCGGCTGAGGGTGTAACCCAGTTCTTGGATACGGCAGAGGGCCGGGTGGCTAACGCTATGAATGTTAAGGGGCGCGGTATAGGCGGTGCCCGGTATTCCAATCTGTTGGATGTGTTGCAAAATGCGCCAGCGCGCACGAGGAGGTCAAGGATTCGTAATGTCTGAACGTCTTACCCCTGATGAACTATTCCGATTGGCTCTTGACGCTGGTTTCCAGCCGCAGGACGCGATTACTGCTACCGGGTTGGCTCTTGTTGAATCTTCAGGTAATCCTGAAGCAGTTAATCCTTCAAGTGGGGCTACTGGTTTGTGGCAAATCCGTGAACCGAACCTTACATGGCTTGTAGAAAATGGAAGCAGATGGGGTTTAGATATTGATTCAGCGGACGAGTTAACGAATCCTGCGAAGAACGCTCTCGCTGCTTATTTGATTTCTCAGAAGGTGTCGTGGAATAATCCGGAGAAGGATAAGCGGCCGGGCGGTCAGTGGGCTGATTGGGCGGAAGGTTCTCGGGCGCGATTGGATCAGTTTACTTTATGGGCTGCGGAGGATACGAATACTGTTACGGCGATAGAGGCTGGACAGGCGGCGTTTCATCGGTGGACTAACGATGATTCGGATGTATTGACTCCGGAGGAAGTCGGTGGGTTTGGGGTGCCGGGGTCGTATGCATCATCTACTTCTGCCGATGAGTTACGCGAAGATAAGTACCGGATGGGACTGACGAGGCCGTTCGCTGACCGGTTTAACAGGTTTGTTGAGAATAGCGGGGGCGCGGTTGAGCCTTTGCAGGGCCGCATAGACCCGAATGAATATAAAACTGTATATAATAGTTTGACGCAATCCGATCCGGAGTTGGCTGCGGAGATGGGCAATGTGCATGAAAGCCCGTTTATTCGTGGAAATGCTGCGATGGTTCACTACCCCGTCAATGACCAGTGGGCGATAAAGAACGCTTCTCGGTACGGGCTGCGACTACGACCGGGGTTTAATAACATTGTTGAACCGACTGGTCTTAGGCATAAGAACCGACCGACCGATTTCTCTACTATGTCGTCTGATCAGATTAGAAACCACTTGATGGAAATTATTGAGGGGGCGGTACAACCTGATATAGATGACGACCGCGAAACAGGGGGTAAATAATGGGATCGGGATTTGGAGGACCGGGCAGTCGCGGAGGAGCAGTCGGACCTAATCCTGACTTCGATATGGGGGGGCCTCTATCGCCGTCTTCGGAATTTGGAGGACCGGGCAGACGCGGCGAAGAGGGTACCTTGGCCGTGCCCCCGCCGTGGACCTCTCCAGATGGGTCGGGAGATACGTCGGGTACGCTCTCAGATGGGTATACCGACTGGAGTAATATCTTTACTTTGGGCTGGTATTACAAGGTTCCTGAACTACGCGACTTTATCGACGGGTGGATTAAGAGACTACAGGATCCTGATTATGAAATTGACCCGTATAGGGCGGAGGATTTGTTCGAAGCCGAGTTACGGATGCAAAATTGGTTTACGACACATGCCGAGGCGTGGATTACAGCAGAGCAGGATCGTTTAAGCAATCCGATTACTTGGGAAGACAACCTTAGAACGCATTCATCTGATATTCAGACGATTGCTTCTAACATGGGGTATGCAATATCAGAAGATGAAGCGAGCACGATTGCAGATATAAGTATCCACGGCGGTTATTGGACTGATGCCGAGATTGAGCGGTACATTCTTGATTCACAGTATTACGACAGGCCGTCAGGTGAGCGTGATCTCCCAGAGTTTGGGTCAATTCGCACCGAAGCCGACTATTTGAATCAGGTCGCAGATGGCAACCTTGTTGATATTAGCGGCAGAGTCGATGGTTGGGCGCATGACATTAAGTCGGAGCGGATGACACGGGAGCAGGCTGAACAGCAAATTTTTCAATTGGCGAGGAGCGGCAGGTTTTCGTTCTTGGGTGACGACCGGTGGGATCAATGGAGGTCTTCCGGAATGACTGTTCGTTCGTTTGTTGAACCGTTACGACAAACTGTTGCCGATACGTGGGAACTAGATCTTAAAGAGATCCCTCTGAATCACACGTTCTTCAACGAGAATCTTGTGACAGAGGAAGATGGCAAGGAAAGGTTTGCGAATTCTCGTGAGGTGAAAGCACTGGCGATGAAGTCTCCCGAGTACAGGAAGACGGCAGCATACCGTAAGCGTATGGCTGATTTTAAACTTGGGATCTATAAGAGTTGGGGGGTTATCTGATGCCGGGCCAATGGACTAACTATCAAATGCAGGTTATTGCTAATACGACGGGGCTTCAGCCTGTTCGTGATGTGATCACCGGGAATCTGTTTATCCCACAGTTTGAGGGGCAGCGTACGGCGTTGGATGTGTCTGATGCCGCTGATGTGGCTGCTGCTGTAGCAGAACGGTACGAAGGCGACGTTTACATGGACGCTACCCGTGATGATATTGATGCCTATTATGCGGAGTTGGAAGAAACTACCGGTGTTCCGCAGGATATACCTGACGATGCGTATGATTGGTTGGGGCCGCAACGGCAGCAAAAGGAAGTTGACAGAATTATGGGCCAGTTGCAAGGTGGTGGCGCTAACGCGTTTATGCGAACGGCCCGTGGGTTAGGGAATTGGCGTGCGATGCAGCCTAACGCGCAAGGCGAACTTGTCGAAGTTGATTTTGGTAGATACAATCCTGATCACACTAAATACAATACGGTTCCGCAGGACGTACGGTATACGCAGGCGTTGTCTTTGTTTGGTGAACCGGGTGGAGGTGGCGACCCCTTTGATGACGGT
>Ga0208790_1000666_pt1 | contig 15855 bp, 8 predicted proteins | sample 10_taG_FD_184083 | JGI IMG/M metagenome (GOLD analysis project Ga0208790, IMG submission 184083) | Marine viral communities from the Subarctic Pacific Ocean - 10_ETSP_OMZ_AT15264 metaG (SPAdes) (version 2) | ecosystem: Environmental > Aquatic > Marine > Oceanic | place: Pacific Ocean | collected... | reverse complement strand
TATCGTGAATTTAGAAATCAAGTACAAATGACTCAAGTTGTTGGTGCTTATCCAGGTAACTATTTTACTTATGAAAATATGGATTTTGGTACTGTAAAAGGAATGACAGTTAGTTTTGATTTAAGAAGAAAAGGAAATATTACTATGAGAGCTGCTTATACTTTGCAGTTTGCGGATGGAACAGGTTCTAGTGCTACTACTTCTTTAGGGCTTGTATCTTCAGGAAATGGTAATTTAAGAACGTTGGTTCCTCTTTCGTTTGATCAGAGGCATGCTGTGTTAATTTCTGCTGATTATAGATATGGTTCAGGAAAAAGTTATAATGGACCAGTATTATTTGGAAAACAAATCTTAAAAAATACAGGGGCTAACTTAACACTTCGTTCTGGTTCGGGAACACCTTATACTAGAAATGCTAGAATAGTAGGAACTCAAATTGCAGGACAACCAAACTCTCCTCAGTTAGGACAAATGAATGCTTCGCGTCTACCGTGGACTAATACGGTTGATTTAAAAGTTGATAAGAATATTGATATAAAATGGGGTAAAGGAGAGGATGAAGACAAGAAAGAAGCATCTATGAATGTTTATGTTCAGGTATTGAATTTATTTGATGCTTTAAACATTATTAATGTGTATAGTGCCACTGGAAATCCTGATGATGATGGGTTTTTGGATGCAGCTGAATGGCAGAATTTAATATCAACTATATCGGTGGATGAACAAGCATTTAGAGATTTATATATGATTAAATTGGCTTCAAACCCAAATAATTTTGCTCTACCTAGAAGAATTAGATTAGGTATTCAATTGAATTTTTAGGAAAATAAGATTTTAAATTAAAATAAATTATGTTAAAATATAAAACAATGAAAAAGCAGTTAATTTTAACTTTTATAGCTATAATATGTGTTATTACTACTGAAGCCCGTAATGTACCTGTATCAGGAGGTGTGGGTAATAAGGGTGGAGGTAATGGGCCGGTAAGTTCAGCAGGATGTGCACCAGCTACAGCGATAGCGACCTTGGAGTTAAATAATATAAGAGCCAGAGTAGAAGGGACAGGAGGGAGTATGTGGATGGATAGGCCCAATGGTATAGCCGCATATAATGTACCTAAGCAAAAGACAGCAGACGATCCTAGATACACCTCCATATTTGCAGGATCCTTATGGATGGGAGGAAGAGACGTAAATGGGCAATTAAAATTAGCCGCAGTAACCTTTAGAGCAAGTGGGAACGATTTTTGGCCAGGTCCATTAAAACTAGCCAATGCAGATATAGATGCAGCGACCTGTTCAAAATTTGATGAATTTTTTGGAGTATCCAGGTCAATGATAGATTTATTTGTAGCATGGTACCAAGCAGGACAAGACGACATAATAAATGGAACAACCACACAAATAGATAACTTTCCAGGATACCAAATACCAGAGGCCATATTGAATTGGCCGGCACATGGAGGACCTGGAGAAGATTGGCATTTAGCCCCTTTTTACGATAAAGATGGAGATGATTTTTATGATCCCACCCAAGGAGACTATCCAAAATATGATTTAATAGGAGATATAGACTGTAGAACAACAAGAGATATTAGGCTATTTGGAGACACCACGATATGGTTTGTATTCAATGATAAAGGGAACGTACACTCAGAATCAGGAGGTCCTTCCATAGGGATGGAAATAAGAGGACAAGCCTTTGCCTTTGCCACCAATGATGAAGTAAACAATATGACCTTCTATAACTATGAGATGATAAACAGATCAACCTTTACACTAACAGAGACATTTTTTGGACAATGGGTAGACTCCGATTTAGGCAATGCCGAAGATGATTATGTAGGCTGTGATGCCCAAAGAGGATTAGGCTACTCTTATAATGGAGATGCCATTGATGAAGACAACCAATCCGCCTTAGGATATGGCTCCACGCCACCGGCAATAGGAGTAGATTTCTTTGAAGGACCATATATGGACAATGATGGGATAGACAATCCATTAACACTAGTAGTACAAGATGCAATAGATTCATTAGGCATACCATATGGAGGGTTAGGATTAGGATATGGAGACGATATAGTAGACAATGAAAGATATGGGATGCGTAAATTTATTTATTACAATAGAGGATCAGGACAATTTCCAGGAGATGGAGATCCAGTCAATGCATTACAACATTACAATTACTTAAAAGGAATATGGAGAGACGGAGCACAAATGGTATGGGGAGGAAATGGACATCCCTCATCAGGAGGAACCATACCAGCAGACTTATTATTTCCTGGAGATTCCGATCCAGTAGATTGGAGTACATTAGGAGTTCCACCGACCCCAGTACCATGGAGTGAATTTAATGCACAAGCAGGTGGCACACCAAACACACCATTTGACAGGAGGTTTTTACAGTCAGCAGGGCCATTTACCCTAGAACCTGGAGCAGTAAATGATTTAACAGTAGGAGTGGTATGGGCAAGAGCATCCACAGGGAATAACTTAGCCTCTATACAAGACCTAAAAGTAGCCGATGATAAAGCCCAAGCCTTATTTGATAACTGTTTCAAGATAGCCGAAGGACCAGATGCACCAGATTTAACCTTTCAAGAATTAGACAGAGAGTTGATATTATACTTAAGCAATAAACCAACATCCAATAACCATAACGAAGAATATTATTTGATAGACCCATTTATAGCGATACCAGATACAATGGATGGAGTATATCAAGGAACAGACGATGACAAAGATACACTAAGATACTATGACTTTCAAGGCTATCAAATTTTTCAAGTAAGCAATGCCTCTGTAGGAGTAGAAGAATTATATAATCCAGAAGTGTCAAGATTAGCCGCTCAAGTAGACATAAAAGATGGCGTTACCCAACTAGTAAACTACACCTATGACAAAGGGATTAATGCGAATATACCACAAGAGATGGTAAATGGAGGAGATAAAGGAATCAAACACTCCTTTAGATTAACAACAGACTTATTTGCATCAGGAGATAACAGACTAGTAAACCATAAGACCTATTACTATATAGCGATAGCCTATGGATACAACAGTTTTAAAGATTACGACCCCAATGATCCATTAAGTTTAGACGGACAAAAGAAACCCTATATAGCTAGCAGAAAAACAGGAAGTGGAGGAGGAATAACATCCTTTGCAGCAATACCACACAATCCAGCACCAGAAGCAGGAGGGACCTATGCCAATTCAGTATATGGAGATCAGCCACAAATAACAAGAGTAGAAGGACAAGGAAATGGAGGAAACAGGTTATATTTAACAACCTCAACAGAAGCAAGGATAGTAGCCAATAACTTTGATGACTTTTTAGTATATGAAAAAGGCTTTGGACCAATCAATGTAAAAGTAGTAGACCCATTAAATGTACAAGCTGGAGCATATAGAGTACAATTTAGTGACACAACAACACCAGGAAATTTAACAGACGCTAGATGGACATTATATGCACCAAATGGAGATATAATAAAATCAGACCAAACCATAGCAATGGAAAACGAACAAGTAATATTAAAACATGGAATATCCATAAGCATAGTACAAGCGAAAAATGCAGGAGAAGAAGCCGAATTAGGCAATGGAGCATTAATTTCCAGTGTAGCATATGCAGATGGGAGTAAACAATGGTTAACAGGTTTTAGAGACGTTGAAGGACAAACAGATGCCAATTGGATACGATCAGGAACAGACCTATTTGCACCAAGCGGATCAGACCCATATGATGACTATTCGTTAGTGCCACAAGACGTAAGTAACTCAACCGGATTTGTAGATCCCAACCAAGACTTTGAAGGAATTGCAGGAGGGCTATGGGCACCATATAGATTAGTATCCTACATATCAGATGCCAATACTCAATTAGATGCCGTAGGATTAGGACTATTGAGTGGAAACTCAGTAAAACGATCAAGTTTAATCAATGTGCCATCAGTAGACATCGTATTTACAGCAGATAAGAGTAAGTGGAGTAGAGCAATGGTATTAGAAGCTCAAGCACAAACAGGATTAGCCCAAGGAGGAGTAAAACACCTACACCTAAGAAACTCTGCAAGTGTAGATAAAAACGGCAATCCAGATGGAACAGGGACAGGAATGGGTTGGTTTCCAGGTTATGCCATAAATGTAGAAACAGGCGAGCGATTAAACATAGCCTTTGCAGAAGACAGTTGGTTAGCCGGAGAGAATGGTAGAGATATGTTATGGAACCCAACATCAAATGCCTACGCGGGAGTAAACAACGAAGTAAGAATGGGAGGGAAACACTACGTATACGTATTTAGAGGAGGAAATGTACCTGCACCAGTAGGAAGTCTGCCAACATACGATGGCTGTGCCGCTTTAGCCAATATAATGAGAAACGGACCAGATTTAAATAGAATGTTAGCCTTTAGTTCATGTGTGTGGGCAGGAATACCGATGTTAGCAGAAGGACAAACCCTACTGTCAACAACAGCCAAAGTAAGCCTGAGAGTATCGAGAAAATATAATAGTTTTACCACAGCCTCAACCACCAATAATGGTTTACCAATGTATGGATTTGATATGACAGGCTTTGAAACCATTAAAGGAAACGCAGACTTGTTAAAAGACTCAGTATTGTCGATGATAAATGTAGTCCCCAATCCATACTATGCTAACTCAGCATATGAAACAGGTAAGTTAGATAATAGGATAAAAATAATTAACCTACCAGAAGAATGTAAGATATCCATCTATAATGTAAATGGAACACTAATGAGAAGATTTAATAAAGCCGATCCAAAAACAAGTTTAGATTGGGATTTGAAGAACTTTGCAGATGTACCGGTAGCAGGAGGAGTGTATTTAATACATGTAGATGTCCCTAACATAGGACAAAGAACGCTTAAATGGTTCGGTGTTATTAAACCTACCGACTTAAATGGGTTTTAGTTAAACCATAAAGCTTTGGGTATGGGGGCTTAACCTCCAACCTTCATACCCTTTGCTTTTTTAAATTAATTTCGTTTCTTATGAAAAAAACTTTTAATTAATTTAACAGCTTCAGTCTCTAAAATACCCTTTACAATTTGCGTTTTAGGATGTAAAAGTGAAGGAGAAATTCGTTCAAAACCTTTTTTTTCATCGCTCGCAGCAAAAACTATTTTTTTAAGCTGTGTCCAGTAACTTGCTCCGGCACACATTACACACGGCTCTAGTGTTACATAAAGTGTACATTCACTCAGATATTTACCACCTAAAAAATCGGTAGCAGATGTAAAAGCCAACATTTCTGCATGAGCAGTGACATCGTTTAATCTTTCTGTCATGTTGTGAGCTCGAGCAATAATTTTATTGTCGCAAACAACTACAGCTCCAACAGGCACTTCGTCTTCATTAAAAGCTTTTTGAGCTTCTTTGAGTGCTTCTTTCATAAAATATTCATCAGAGAATATAGATAACATTAGTTGGTGGTTTGAGCTTTAGGAGTGATGAAATAATGAGCAATAATGGACCAAATAACATAAATTAATACAATTATTGGCATGGCAGCTATGTTGGTAAAAATTAATAACCCCAACCAAAGTAATACAAAAGAAAATGGCAATTTGTTGTTGGCCCATTTCATAGATTTAAATTTTAATGCAAACATAGGTATTTCAGCTACTAATAAAAATGAAAATATAACTCCAAATCCAAGCATAATTAAAGGGTTAGAAATAATTGGTTGCACAATGCCCGAAACATCCATTATCATTGGTAAATCAGGAAAAAGATAAAGTAACATGCAAAAGATAAAAAAGTTGGCATTAGCTGGAGTTGGCAATCCGTAAAAAGTAGTAGATTGCCTAGTGTCATTATTAAATTTTGCTAATCTGAACGATGAAAAAACAGGAATAATAAAAGCAATATACATTAACCAAGGGTATTGTGTAAGCAATTCTATTGGTTGATGTTGGTTAAGAATTTTTACATATTGATACAACAATAAACCTGGTGCTAATCCAAAAGAAATCATATCCGATAGTGAATCTAAGTCTTTACCAATACCACCAGAAACATTTAGCATTCTTGCAGCAAAACCATCAAGAAAATCTAAAGCAGAGGCAATAATCAATAAATAACACGACATTGCTAAATCGCCTTCAAAAGCGTTGACAATTGCTAAGCAGCCACATAATAAGTTTCCTGTTGTTATTAAGTTTGGGATATGTTTTTTCAAAGTAAAAATTAATTTTGGCTTCAAAAATAACTAATATTAATACTAAAAATAATAGAAAGACGATTTAATTGTTTTAAACAGAAATTGACACAAAGCAATAAAAAAATAGAAATCATGTTAATTGCTTACAAATTACTAATTTTATCTTTTTAAAAATATTTTTTTGGCAAATAGATTCCTTATATTAGTATTACTATTACTTACGCTTGAAGGTTTTTCGCAAACTTCAGCACCAAAATATAGTAATGAATTTTTGGCCATTGGTGTTGGTGCAAGAGCTTTGGGAATGTCTAATGCACAAGTGGCATCAGTAAATGGAGTTACTTCAGGTTATTGGAATCCGGCAGGATTAACCCAACTTACAGGCGATTTTCAAGTAGATTTAATGCATGCAGAGTATTTTGCAGGAATAGCCAAATACGATTACGGTGCCTTTGCTACAAAAATTGATAGTGTGAGTGCCTTTGGGTTTTCTGTAATTCGTTTTGGAGTGGATGACATTCCCAATACTACTCAGTTAATTGATGCCAACGGAAATATTGATTATGACCGAATTTTTTCTTTTTCCGTGGCTGATTATGCCTTTCTTTTTTCTTATGCAAGAAAATCTAAAATTGAAGGATTAAGCTATGGAGCAAATGTGAAAGTAATTTATCGTCAGGTAGGAGATATGGCTAAAGCATGGGGTTTTGGTTTAGATGCTGGAGCTCAATATTTCACTAAAAATAAATGGGCTTTTGCAGTTATGGCAAGAGATGTTACTTCTACGTTCAATGCATGGAGTTTTTCATTAGACCAAAATACCATTGATGTATTTGAAGCTACAGGCAACGAAATTCCTGATAATTCAATAGAAATTACGCTTCCAAAAATTATTTTAGGAATAGCAAAAAGTATTAAAATTAGTAATAAATTTGGGATGCTTGGAGAAGTAAACTTTGATTTAACCACAGATGGAAAAAGGAATGTGTTAATTACAGGAAAACCTTTTAGTATTGATCCTCATGCTGGAGTTGAAGCTAATTATAGTCAGTTGATTTTTTTAAGGTTGGGTGTAGGCAATATTCAAAAGACAACAGATATTTATCAGGCGGATCAAATTTCGTGGCAACCTAATTTTGGTATTGGCGTTAAGTTTAAAGGAATTAGTTTAGATTATGCATTTACAGATATTGGTGATCAATCCGAAGGACTTTATTCCAATGTGTTTTCATTAAAGTTTGAAATCAATAAAAAAATAGTTACTGCTGAAAGATTTAATTAAAAGGATAATTTTCAGTTAGTTATTTTTTGTAACTTTATAACACCTTAAAACTAAAATAAGAAAAATTACTTCCCATTGAAAAACATTAAAAAAATAGTATTTCACTTTGTTTGTATAACTATTTTTTTAGCTAGTTTTTTTACGCTTAAAGCTCAACCTTTTAATAACAGTTGGATTAATTATAATCAGCAATATTTTCAATTTAAAATAGCTGAAACAGGTATTTTTAGAATTGATTCTACAACACTTTTTAATGCAGGAATTCCTTTAAGTAGTATAAACCCTCAGAATTTTCAATTATTTGCCAGAGGGCAAGAAATTCCAATTTATATTGAAGGAGAAAATGATGGTATTTTTAATCAAAATGATTTTATAGAATTTTATGCTCAGCATAATGATGGATGGTTTGATGAAGGACTTTATGGAAGTGTAATAGATCATCCTAATCCTTATTATAGTTTAACAACTGATACCATTTCTTATTTTCTTACTTGGAATAATTTAACAACTAACAATAGAATTATTGTAGAAACAGACACTAACTTTTCGGCATATACTCCAATTGCTTACTTTACTAAAGAAAACGTTGAGTTTTATACTGCAGGAAATGGAACGTCTAACCCTTATTATGATGGAGAAACGATAAATATTGGAGGAAGTGGAGTTTCGCTTTTTGGCTATGCTTCCACAGAAGGGTGGTTCGATTTACCTTATAATTTAGGAGGATCTACTACTAAAAACATTATTTCTAAAGAGGTATATACCTCCGGACCAAATGCTAAGTTAGAGGCTGTGGTATTGGGGCAATCAGATTTTAGTGGAACATCATCAAATAATCAACATCTTAGAGTTGCTGTTGCTGGTCAGCAATACGATTCTATTTTTAAAGGGTATAAAAAAATTGATGTATTGATGAGTTTAGCCCCTAATATGTTAGGGGCAAATACTACTTCGGTTACATTTTCAAGTATTAATGATTTAGGATCATCGGTTGCCAGACAAGCAGTTTCTTATGTTAAATTACTTTATCCGCATTTGCCAAATATGGAAAACACTACTATTTTTGATAATTTTTTTATTGAGGACAATATTTTCCAATCTAAATCATATTTAAGATTTTCCAATTTTAATCCTTCTGGAAATGTGCTTTTTTATGATTTAACCAATAGTAAGAAAATAACTGTAGTGCAAGATTCAGGATTTTTTAAGTGTTTAGTCCCAAATGCTAATTATAAAGAATGTTATCTTACATCAGATGGACAGGTGAAAAATGTTACAATTCTTAGCCCGATTAATGGTACAGGCTTTTTTACAGATTACGCTGCCAATCCTATTGATACCGCTTTTTTAATTATTACCCATCAAAGTTTGTTAAATGGAGCAACAGATTATGCTAATTACAGACAAAATCCAGCATTTAATGTAAATCCACAAAATCCGGCAATTTTTTCTGTGGGAGAAATATATCAACAGTTTGCTTATGGTATTGAAAAGCATCCGTTGGCAATAAGAAGTTTTCTAGATTATTTATTGAATACTTGGCCAACAAAACCTAATTATTTGTTTTTATTAGGAAAATCTGTTAAGTCAAAAGAAATAAGAAAATCTCCTATAAATTTTCAAAATTGTTTAGTGCCTTCTTATGGAGAACCCGCTTCTGACAATATGATAACAGCAGGGTTGGGTGCTAATTTGTTTTCAACAGCAATTCCTACGGGAAGGTTAGCAGCAAAAAACGATATAGAAATAGGTTGGTATTTAAACAAAGTACAACAACATGAAAATCCTTTGTTGGGCAATAATGGAGAAACAGAATGGATGAAAAAAGTACTTCATTTTGCCGGTGGAGTAAATTCAAGTGAACAAAATACTTTTCAAACCTATTTAAATAGTTATAAAAATATTATTGAGGATACTTTGTTTGGTGGAGATGTAACTACATTTACCAAAACAACTACAGCTCCAATTCATATTACTTTATCAGACTCTATAAAAAGTTTAATAGGCAATGGCGTTGCTATGATGACATTTTTGGGGCATGCCTCAGCAACAGGTGGTTTTGATCAAAATATTGACGATCCACATCTTTGGCCTAATCAACAAGGAAGATACCCGTTGTTAACAGGATTGGCTTGTTATGCAGGAGATATTCATTTGCCCGGAGCCAATAGTACAAGTGAGGAGCATGTTATTATTGATAACAGTGGTGTAATTGGTTTTGTTTCTTCTGTAGATTTAGCGACTTCTTTTGCCTTAAATAAGTTTGCCAATGAATTTTATAAGAATATTTCCTACAAAAATTATGGAAAAAGTGTTGCCGAACATATTCAAAGTACAACAGCTTATACCACACAATCAACAGGAGTAAGCATTAAGAACTTTGATAATGCAACAGCTCTTAATATTACTTACCATGGAGACCCGGCAATAAAGTTGCACACCTTTGAAAAACCTGATTACATGATTAACCAGGCATCGGTTAGTTTTAATCCGAATATTGTTACTTCAGCATTAGATTCTTTTGAGGTAAATGTAATTGTAACCAATTTAGGCAAAGCTATCGACACCACTATCATTTTAAGCATTACTAGAGATTATCCAAACGCCAACTTTTCTGATACTACGTATTTAAAATCTATTGCAGCTCCACATTATAAAGATACTTTTACTTTTAAACTTCCTGTAGATGTTATCAGAGGAATGGGAATGAATAATTTTACCATTATGGTAGATGCCCCTCCAATTAATATTGATGAACTTGATGAAAATAATAATGTTGTTACTAAGCAATTAAATATTCGTTCGGATAATATTTTACCTGTTTATCCTTATCATTTTTCTATAGTTCCCAATCAGGGGATAACCCTTAAAGCATCAACAGCATTTCCATTTCAGGCTCCTGCAGATTATGTTTTTGAAGTAGATACAACAGATTATTTTAATAGTCCGATTAAGGAAAGAGTTACTTTATTCAGTCAGCCCGGAGGAGTTGTAACTTGGACGCCCAACCTTTTGCAAAATATGCCTGATAGTATGGTTTACTTTTGGAGAGTAAGTAAAGATTCGTCTTCAACAGCCAGTTATAATTGGCAAATGCGTTCTTTTCAATACATTCAAAACAAAGAAGGTTGGCAACAAGAACATATCTTCCAATTTGAAAATAATCCTATGCAATTAGTAGGGTATAGCAGACCTAATAGATTGTTTAGTTTTCAAAATAAAGTAAGTACATTAAAAGCACTTACAGATGGAGCTATAGGAAGTGCAACAGTAAATGGGCCAACCAACTGGTCAGAAGGTTCAATTCCTTCATATTTTATTGATCAGCAAAGAATTGCAGGAAATGGTTGGGGAGCAAACAGTGCTATTCATGTTACTGTTTTAGATACCATTTCTTTTGATTATTGGAAACCTTTAGAGAGAAATATGGGTCAGCTTAACATTCCTGGTTCAAATCCAAATCAGGCACCATCTAAATTTTTTATATTCCAAAATGGAGACCCTGCTCAAATGAATGCGTTGGCAAATATGCTTACAGATAGTGTTCCTAATGGATATTATGTGCTTGCGTGGACTTGGTACTGGAATATGTTTTGGGGTTATGCACCACTTCCAACCAATGTAAATACGGCATTAGCTAATCTTGGTGCAACACAAGTTCCAATGGCTCAAGATAGTTTGCCTTTTGCTTTTTTTGTTAAAAAAGGAACTCCTACTTCTGTAGTAGAAAATGTCGGTTCGAGTATTACAGAAAAAGGTATTTCTGTAAGTGCTACCATTACTGGTTCTGCAAATTTTGGAAATATATTTTCCCCGCCATTAGGACCTGCCGTCAGTTGGGATTCTCTCTCGTGGCGAATGACACCACTGGAAAATCCTTCAAAAGATAGTACTGTTTTAAATGTTTTTGGTATTGATAATAATGGCAATGAAACCTTGTTGATTAGTAACTTACCTACAGATTCAGGAGATATTAGAATTACCAATCAAATAAATGCAAGTCAATATCCTTACTTAAAATTAAACGCTCATATTACTGATGACTCTTTGTTTACAGCACCGCAATTACATAGATGGCAAGTAACTTATGAAGATATTCCTGAAGCGGCTCTTTCTCCAAACATTTATTTTACTTTTTATAATGATACTGTGTATGAAGGTGAAAAAATAAGGCTTTCTATAGCTGTAAAAAATATTAGCCGACACAATATGGACAGCTTGTTAATTGCTTTTAATGTATTGAATAAATTTAACCAAATAATTCCTATAAATTATCCCAGACAAGCTCCATTATTGGCAGATAGTGTGATGATTGTGAATTTAGAATTTTCAACACAAGGAATGGCAGGGATAAATAGTTTGCTTATTGAGGTAAACCCGAATAATGACCAATTAGAAAAATATCATTTTAATAATTTGGCAGAAATTCCTTTTTATGTGCACGATGATAAAATTAATCCGTTGTTAGATGTTACTTTTGATGGAACACATATTTTAGATGGTGATATTGTTTCGCCAAAACCTGAAATTGTAATTGAGTTGAAAGATGAAAATTTGTTTTTAGCCTTAAACGATACTGCCGATTTTGCTGTATGGATTACCTCCCCAGATGGCGTTGAAAAAAGAATTTACTTTAACAGTAACGGACAAGAAATGATGCAGTTTATTCCGGCTTCTTTACCAAAAAACAGTGCTAAAATAATCTACCCTGCTTATTTTGATAAAGATGGGCAATATAAACTGAGAGTTCAAGCCAATGATGTATCTAAAAATGAATCGGGAAGTAATGATTATTTAATTGGTTTTGAAGTAATTCATAAGTCAACTATTACCAATATTGTTAATTATCCTAATCCGTTTACGACATCGACACGTTTTGTATTCACACTAACGGGAAGCCAAGTACCGGACATCTTTAAAATTCAAATTATTACCATTACCGGAAAAGTAGTGAGAGAAATACACAAAGAAGAATTGGGTAACATTAAAATAGGCAGAAATATATCAGATTTTGCTTGGGATGGTACCGACCAATATGGCGATAGGCTTGCCAACGGACTTTATCTTTATAGAGTGATTACCAAAATTAACAATAACGATATCGAACACCGAGAAACAAGTGCTGATAACTACTTTAAAAAAGGATATGGTAAAATGTACTTGTTTAGGTAATATTGTAATTAATTATTATCAATAAAACCACCACCAATAAGGTCGTTACCATCATAAAAAACAGCCGATTGTCCTGGAGCTACACCTTGTACATCTTCAAAAAATTCAATTTTTATTCTACCATCTTCTAGCGGAACTAAATTGCTCAATTTACCCTTGTCTTTATAACGGATTTTGCTAAGAGCCTCCATTTCGTTGGTAATTTGTTCGTATTTTATAATGTTGGGATTGCGTACAAAAACTTCTTTTTTCTTTAAATCTTCTTTTGTTCCCAACACCACTTGGTTGTTTGCAGCATCAATTTTTACCACATAACGAGGGTCGCCAAAGGCAAGCTCTAAGCCTTTTCGCTGACCAATAGTATAAAACGGATAACCCTTGTGTTTGCCAAGTACATTGCCTTCGGTATCTAAAAAATCTCCGCCATCTACTTTTGCTTCTAATCCATCTACTCTTCTTTTTAGGAAGCCTCTGTAATCATTATCTGGAACAAAACAAATTTCAAAACTTTCGTTTTTCTTTGCTAATTCTTTGTATCCTCTGTCAAATGCCATTTGACGAATAGTTGGTTTGTCCATTCCTCCAAGAGGAAAAATAGTTCTGGCAAGGCTTTCTTGAGAAAGTCCCCACAATACATAAGATTGATCTTTGTTTTCATCCAACCCTTTAGAAATAATATATCTGCCATTTTCCTGACGGATTTGAGCGTAATGTCCTGTGGCAATAAACTCACAGCCTAATTGATCAGCTCTTCTTAAAAGTGCGTCCCATTTAATATGGGTGTTGCATAAAACACAAGGGTTTGGTGTTCTTCCTGCAAGGTATTCATCAACAAAATTATCTATAATAAAATCGCCAAATTCTTTACGGATATCTAAAATTATATGGTGAAAACCGTTTTCTACAGCTAACATTCTAGCATCATTAATATCATCTAAGCTGCAACAGCCAGTAGTTTTTCTTGCGCCTCCAGAAGTAGCATAATCCCATGTTTTCATGGTCATTCCTATTACTTCATACCCTTGTTCGTGTAGTAACAAAGCAGCCACAGAACTGTCAATCCCTCCACTCATTGCTACTAGCACTTTTCCTTTCTTATTCATTTGTTTTTTGTTTATTGGTAGGTTTAGTTTTGTTTGAATAAATCTTCAAATTCTAAATAATCTTTTTTCTCTTTTTTAATGGTATCGGTATTAATAATCATATCATCTTTATTGTCATCAATACGTCTTCCATAATTGTACTCTTCTTTCTTTTTGGTTGTTCCATCTTCGTTATAATATAACCAAATTCCGTGTTTTACATCTTTAGCATATTTTCCTGCTAATTGCATCAATCCATTTTGATAATAATAAATTCCTTTACCTTCTAATCTGCCTTTTACATACGTATGGTGCGATTTTATTTTACCGTTTTCATAATATGTTTTCCAATCACCTTCTTCAATATTGTTAGTATAGTTTTTTTCTTCTGCAACATTACCATTAGGATAATAAACTTTCCAAATTCCTTCTCTTATACCACTTACATAAAACTCTTCAGATAAAACATGTCCGGTTATACTGTAATAGGTCCATAAACTGTCTTTTTCCTGATTTTCATATTTTCCGGTAGATTTTAATTCTCCTGTTGTATAATAAAAGTTCGCATAAGAGCCATTTTTTAAATGATGCACTTTCATACTTAGTTTGCCTTCATCATTATAATATAAAAACATTCCGGTTGGCTTATCATTTTTAAACAGACCTTTATATCTAAGATAACCTGTAGGATGATATTTTTCCCAATAACCTTGTTTTTTACCGTTGGCATCTACTTTATTGGTATCTTGAGCAACAGCTAAAGTCGTTAATAACGCTAATATAATTGTAATGATTAGTTTCATTTGTAGCTACTTGTTTTTTTGTTCAAATTTCTTTTGTGGCAACACACTCATAACGGGTATTTCAGATTTATTAATGATGGCTTGAGCTTTTGAGCCTATAAATAATTCTTTAAAATCGTTTTCTTGTTGAGTCATTATTAAAATTAAATCAGCGGAAATGTCTTCAGCATAATCGAGCAAAGCACTAACTAATTTTTTCTTGCCTTTTTCTATAGGGATTAACGTTGTTTCACATTTAATATTTTCTTTTTCTATTACTTCTTTCACTTCATTAATCTGCCCTTCAAGTTTTGATAAAGCTTCATTTTTGTCAGACAGAATAATAGAAGCCACATTAATTTGTGCATTGAATAGTTTGGCTAATTTAATGCCAATGTTCACTTTGTCAGTTGTTGCTTTGGTTAAATCTAACGGAAGCAAAATCTTTTTACAACCTTTTTGGTGCTTCTTTCCTTTAATGGTAATTACCGGACAAGGAGAAGTTTTTACCACTCGTAAAGAGTTAGAACCAATAAATTTACCTCTTGCAGCCCCTTGGGTTCCCATCACTATCATTTTTGCTTTGATGGATTTAGCTGTTTTTACAATTTTATTGTAAACAGAACCTTTGGTAAGTATATAAGAAATAGGTACGCCACATTCTTTAGAGGAATCTTCGGCTAGGGTTTTTAGGTTTTTTTCTACTGCTTCTTTTAATCCACTAACTTCTGAAAAAAATACTTTTATTACCGGATTAAGTTCTTCTAAAACATAAAGCAAAACAATTTCAGCATCTTGAATTTTAGCAAGATTGTAAGATTGTTTCAATGCAATTAATGATTGTTCTGAAAAATCTACTGGGACTAATATTTTGTTTTGTTTGGCTTTCATAGGTCTAATTTGAAGCTAATTCTTTTTTAAATTCAGAAGTAGTATGGAATGTTATTTCCGGATAATCAGCTTGTGCACTTTGTAATAAAAAGGCACTTTGAGCTAAGAATACATCATTTCCGTCTTTATCTATAGCAATGTATTGACTTTTCCGCATTTTAAATTCTTCTACTTTTGCTTCATTGTCTGAAGTCATCCAACAAGCTTTATGCAAACTCTTAGCTTCAAATTCTGCAGATGCTCCATACTCATGTTTTAAGCGATGCTGAATAACCTCAAACTGTAATTCTCCAACTGTACCAACAATTTTTCTGTTACCCGGCTGTTGAATAAATAGCTGAGCCACCCCTTCATCCGTGAGCTGCTGAATACCTTTTTCCAGTTGCTTGGTTTTCATAGGATCTTTATTAATAAGTTCCTTGAAAATTTCCGGAGAGAAACTTGGAATTCCTTG
>Ga0208790_1000663_pt1 | contig 15935 bp, 18 predicted proteins | sample 10_taG_FD_184083 | JGI IMG/M metagenome (GOLD analysis project Ga0208790, IMG submission 184083) | Marine viral communities from the Subarctic Pacific Ocean - 10_ETSP_OMZ_AT15264 metaG (SPAdes) (version 2) | ecosystem: Environmental > Aquatic > Marine > Oceanic | place: Pacific Ocean | collected... | reverse complement strand
ATAGTTTTGTTGATGACAATATTGGATTACAAGAACAGCAAGAATTATTTGAATACAAAGGAGAGAATAATGGCAACTAAAAAAACAAACAACTTTACAGAACTTGATCGGCTAGATGTAACTACACATGTTGAGCGAAAAGGACAGTTTAGTTATCTTAGCTGGGCATATGCTGTAAGGGAACTTAAAAATAGGCATCCTGAAGCTACTTGGGAAGTGCATGAGTATGGTGAAGCAAGGTTTCCATTTATTGCTACTGAGTGTGGTTATTTTGTAAAAGTAACCGTAACTGTAGATGGAATACCAGCAACACAGATACATCCTGTGCTTGATCATAAAAATAAAACCGTAGCACAACCTGATGCGTTTCAGATTAATACAAGTATCCAGAGGTGTCTAGTTAAGGCTATTGCACTGCATGGTCTTGGTTTACACTTATATGCTGGAGAGGATTTACCAGCACAACCACCTTTAGATGATAAGCAGACAAATACGCTGCTTACCCTTCTAAAAGACAACGACAAAGAAGACTTGACTGATACAGTAAAACATCGAATAAGTCTTGGTCAAATAAACCAGGGTAATTTCCAGAAAGCTATGGAATATTACACTAACTCATAATAAGGAGAGAAACATGTCGACAATGAATGATACCTTAAAAGAAGAAGCCTTGTTTATTCCTGGTGACAATACTACAACTGCAAGTAAGCCTAAATATAGAGCTAAAACAGCTGGTGATTATTTAGGACATATAACAGATGTACGTACTACTGTTACTGAATGGACAGACAAGAAGACAGGAGATAACTTCTCCGCATGTATTTATAATTTCAAAGTACATGTAGCACCTGAGAATAGCAGCATGACATACACAACTACACGTGATGGTCGTCAAGATACACATGATGGTGAAACCTATGTTGGCTGGACAGTTATTGCTGATGGTGTGTTTAGATTCTTAGAGCCTAAAAAAGATGGCACTGATACTTTTGTATCTAATGCATCTGGAAATGATAGATACTTACGTTTCTGTCAGGCCCTTGGAATAAGTGTTGAAACAACACCACGTGAAGTAAATGGCAAAACTGTAGATGTATCAGTTATTCCAGCACTAGAAGCTAAAGACATTACTGGTCGTCCTGTGACAGCTGTAGTTAACCGTCATAAAGAAGACTGGATTAATGATGAAGGCAAGTCTATGCCACAATGGAGAGTTAAATTCGTTAAGGCTTGGACAGATGGCAAAAGACTAGCAACAGGGACAACCGATGACCTTCCGTTCTAGTTTAAAAAAGAAACTTGCACGTGTTTGTGTAAAGGGTCTTAGAATAAAACCTGAGAGAGTGGCTAAAGGGCTAGGTATTAGCAGAGCAACTGTCTACAGGTATATTAAGAAAGATAATAGGTAAATCTCCGCTAGGGTGGATAATGGGGAAAGGTCGGACATGCTGAAACCAAGACACGTAAACATGCTTTCCCCAAAGATTTTTTAAAGATAAATTGAGCAGGTACGCTTCACAACTACATGTTGGCCTTGATGAACAGAATAAACCTAATAGCTGCCTGCTCAAAAAATATGCATAAGTTAGTAATTGAAATATATAGGATTGTAAAAGAACTTATAGGGGCAACGGCTGATGTGCAAATAAGATTAGAGGAGCTTGAGGAGTATAGTCATCCTCCCATGAATTGGGAGGAGATAATTCATTCAAATACTGAGCGTATAGAATCGCTTGAAAGGAAATTGCTTGAAAAAAACTCTGAACAGCTGGATAATAAAAACAGAAGATTATGATAGAAATAGAAAATATAATAAACAAAAGAAAGAAAATAAACCTGAACCGAATTTCAACGTGTATGTTTGCCCTAATTGCAGCCGTGTCCATGAACACTACTATGACCCTGCAAAAGGAATTGAGAAAACTTATCACGATGACTTTCCAAAATACAAACTTGAAAAAGTTACATGCGTAGAATGTGATGGACAATAATGATCTTATGGAAATAATAAAACATCTTACAGCAGATAATAGGGATTTGAAAAAGAGGATTGATATTCTAGAAGAAATATTAAGTAACTGGTTACCTGTAATAGGAGAAGATGAATAAGAAAATATTAAATCTAATTGAAGAGCGTCTACTTGTAGGCGAAAGAAGGTATGGGCATGAGAATGTTGCTAATGATGGTAGGGACTTTGAAAAGGAAGCCCTGGAAGAGGCACTTGATTGTGCTGTATATCTAGCAGCAAAATTAATTGAAATAAATGATAGAAGACTAATAAACATAATAAAGGAGAATAAATGGGAAGAGCAATAGACCAAGATAACAGGCTTGATAATCTTGAAAGAAGGTTAAAACTGGTAGAAGATGCTTTAGAAGAAATGGTACAGACAAGAGTGCACCACGTAGACCTGCATGATGAAGAAGAGTCAGCTGGCAAACGTAAAAAAACTACAAAGAGGAAAACTGTCACGGTTGATTAAGAGCGTTGCACAGAAGCTCAGAGATTATTTAAAGAAAAAGTATGGCGACACCAACTATAAAACTTCTCCAAAGAAAGCCATTAGAGCCTTACAAATGCGATATGTGTGGAAGGGTAACAAGAAAAAATAAGTTTTCCTGGGAGAGCTGGTTTACCAAAGAGAAGATAATGATCTGTAGGGACTGTGCATATAGAGAGAGGTTCGGCAGCAAGAAAATAAAAAAAGCAAAGAAAGAGGGGCTACTTGAAGAAAAAAGCACTAACTAAAAAAGAGATAGATCAATCTTTGGCTGGACTCAGTATGAATGATCAAATTCTAGCTGACAAAAGTTTTCAGCATGACGTTATATTAAGCTTAATTTTAGAGCATGATAAAAAGCTTAATGAATTCGTCAAGAGTAGGCTGAAAGAAGTTGAACAAAGCAAATCACAAGATAAGAAGTGAACTTGACACTGTCTATATTACATCAGATGGTAGGAAGTTCCTTAAATATATTGATGCCCTTTATTCTCAGTCAGAGATTGATAAGGGTATTGAGATTAAACTATCTAAACAAGCGAGGGTTATGGACATAGTAAAAATAGTCATGGATGTTTTAAGGCATGAGAATTGGGGGGTTTATTATAGAAACCAACCAATGCAACCACTTGAAATGCAAGATGGTGCTCCGCTTTATAAGATTAACCAGGTTGACGATGAAGACATTGAGAGGGCATTAATAAACACGTTAACAGAGGGTGAACCTTGGAAGCATTCGGAAACAAATTTGAATCAGAAGAAGACCTAAATGATTGGGTAATATCTTTTTATAGGAGACGCTTACAGCATTTCCTAGACAATATTGGTGGTGTTACAAATAACAAAGTAAGAATAACATCAAGGCTAATTAAGACTACCATGAAGAGATACCAGCAACTGTTGGACTTAAAACCATAGTCTTTTAAAAGTCTTGGAATTTCAGGAGAAATTATTTCTAAAGAACTTCCAAACGATACCTCAATTGAGCAAGCCGTTATCGGTGCTCTCATACTGTATCCTAGTAAATATAACGATGTTTCTAAATACATTATAACAGATGATGTATGGTATGATCATAGATGCAAATCTTTATGGAAGATAATTTCTTCTATGATAAAGAAGAGAGAGCTTGTAGATATGGTAACCCTTTCAGCTACCCTTACACAAGGTGACTATGTTAGTGGTTTAGATTATGTTTTTATAGTTGATTGTACTAGTAGCTCTGGATCATCAGCAACCGTTGAAGTATATGCTAAAAAAATGTATGAAAAGTATCTACTTAGACTTGTTGTCGAGCAGGCAGAAGAAATTACTAGAAATGCACTGAATAATAAGGTTGATGCACTAGATACACTTGTCAATGCACACACATCAATTGGAGAACTTATAAGCCTAAGACCTGACAGTATATTTGATATAGAGGAGTCACTATCACAAGCCATAGAATCCATCAGAAATACTGACAAGCTTTTAATACAAACCAACTTTAAGAATGTAGATAAGTTTGCTGGAGGACTTACAAGAGGTGAAATAACCATTATAGGTGGAAGACCAGGACACGGTAAATCAACTATGCTGCTTAATCTGCTCAGTAATATATTAGGAGGAGGTCATAAGGTACTTCTATTTAATAGGGAACTTACCAATGTCGAAGTATTAAAAAAGATGCTTGCAATAGAATCAGGCAAGCTATCTTACACTATGATACGTCAGGGGATATATGACGTAGAAAACCTACAGGAACTTGACAGAGTTCGTGAATATATAGCTAAGAAATACAGTCCTGATAAGTTTAGAATGTATGACAAACTTCGTGACTTCCCCTCATCAGCAACAGAGATAAAGAAGTTTAAACCAGACGTTATCCTTGATGATTATATTCAACTTATAAAACCTGATAACCCTGATGACCCTAGAAGATTACAACTAGAAAGACTTGTAAATGACTACAAGTGGATTGCCAAAGAATACAATTGTGTTGTAATTTTAGCATCACAATTAAATAGAGGTTTGGAAACTAGAGGTACACAAAGACCACAACTTTCTGACCTTGCAGAGTCTGGAGCAATAGAACAGGTTGCTGAGAATGTATTCTTCGTGTTTTATGCCTATAAGCTTGATCAAAAGCCAGAGAATAAAAACCTTATAACCCTAGTTGCAGCTAAGGTCAGGTATGGAGAAACAGGTACTGCACAAATGGCATATGACGGAGATAAGTGCAAGATATACAATAGTGAAGATGACTTCTACGATAGAGATAAAACTAAAATAAAGGAAACAGATGAAATTCCATTTTAAAACACCAGTTAAAAAATGTATAGGTATTGATCCTGGTAAGGGTGGCGGTTTAGCCGTTATCACTAGTGAGACAGTAAAGGTGTACCCATGCCCACGAACAGTAGAAGATATGGCAATGTTAATAGGTATGTGTCTTAACGATGTCTCAGCGTATAGAACGAGAGTCTTCCTTGAAAAGGTGTGGGCCTTCCCTACAGATGGCAGGGTTGGATCATTTTCATTTGGTCAAAACTTTGGACATTGGCAGGGTATACTAGCATCACATGAATTAAAGCCTGAACTTGTAACACCTAAGACTTGGCAAACCCATTTTGAAGTAAAAAAAGGACTACCAAAAGATAAAAGAAAGAAGATGTTAAAACAGATGGCAATAGAGAGATGCCCTGGTATTAAACGTGTTACACTTAAAACATGTGACGCACTACTTATTGCTATCTACGGTGTAGAGGCTCATTTAAGCTATGAAAACTCAAAACCTTGGTCAATGCCTACTGAAGTGGAGAAAGTGGCTTAAATGGAGGATACGGAGCTTAAAACAGAGCTTTACTTTATAGATAGTGATGGAGAGTACCATAAATGCCATAAATTACTACCAGACATTAGAAGAATATTCGGGGAGATAGAAGTTATGAATGGAAAACTAGTAGAAGTAACACCAACGAAATTACCTGAGATAGATACCTACTATGGAAGATCATTAAATGAAGATGGTACATTTCAAAAACAATCAGATACTAATAATCAAAAGCACGTAGCTGAAATGGTACGGAAGACATGGAATGCTGAGGTTACTGAGTACGGCAAGACAGACCCAATTGACTATTTTATTAAAAGAGGGGATAGAGAATGTTTCGCTGATTGTAAAACTGCACCTGAGACTGTGCGAGATCATGCACTTTTGAATGTGAGAAAGTTTTGCTGTCTTATGGATGTTGGGAGACTTTGGAATGTTCCAACATTTTTATTCTTATATGATCCTAGTGGTATATATTATGTTAAAGCACAGGAACTTGGTGATCCAATTGAATGTGGAAAACGTATAGCTGGATTTAAGAGAATGAAGGCTCAGGCAGATATTGAGCCTTGTTTAAAGATATATAAAAAGGATATGACTAAGTTGGTTTAGAAGTATGGATATACTGAATACTGTCTTCTATATCGTGGCTGATTTATAATTCTATTGTACTTACGCATACGGTATTGATATTCTTTCTCAATAGACTTTGCCATCCCAACATTATCTTCATCAAGCCAGCTATAGAATTGTCGTTTAACAGACTTCCTCGTACCTTTAGGATCATCAGATAAGTTTAATGGATCATAGTGTGAGAGTACACTTTTAAGTGCCCTCTTTGCATCCTTACTTCTTTGTTGTGGAGTAGTATATGGATTCTGTTGCTCCAGGTCAGTCACTATAAAATTATAAGCTTTCCAGTATTCTTTTCCAATATCGTCAGGATTTCCAAATAGGAATGCATCTTTAAGTTTTCTATAATAAGGCTGTCTTCTACTCATAAGTCCTTGAGGGCTAAATGATCCCATACCACGCTCTTTCTTAAACTTACGTGTCATCTTGCGAATTCTTCCCATTTTTTCGTAGTATTCGCCACCTTCTCTTCTACGCATTTTTACTGCTTGTTCAAACTGACTATAAGCAACAAATGTATTTTTAACCCAGTCCTTAGTTCCTTGGCCAAGTGATTTTCCACCACCTGCTATTTGATAAAACTGTTCAGCAGCATCGCCTAAATTTCTCAAGATAACTGGTTGCATAATAGGAATACCAAGCTCTCTATCATATGGACTAAGCACTTCTCCAAACACACCAAGAAATTCTGAACGCCATAAATTCATCATTGCTTTATCAAAATTATCACTCTGGTTTAATGCTGTTCCAGTTGGGGGTTCTTTACCCAATAGCTCATCATACATCCAGTACAGTGCAGCACCGCTAACAGTATGTGCCATAGCAGCACGTGCCATTGGCATTATATTCCCAAATTCTCTAATTGGTTTTACAAAGTTATTATAACTATCAATAGTAGTAGACATGGCCATACGCTGAAAAAGTGTGAGTGGCCTCCCCTCTTTAGATGACATCCAAAGTGGAAGCATTACAGTAGATGTGCCACCTTGAGAAGATAGGTGAGAATAGTGTTCAACCTTCTGATGTATAGCATCAATTTGTTTTTGCAATTCAGGAGGTCTTTCATGTGGTGGCTGAGTCTTTGAAGCTTCTATAATTGCTATCTCATTATTATCTAACTTATAAAGCTCTTCCATTACTCTACGCATACGCCTTTTATTAGTACCCATTGTAAACATAGCAGGTTCACCACGAAGCACTGCTTTAGCTTGATTAAAATATAATCTACCAGCATGTGCAGATACAATTCTGTTAAACCCTTCAGTCTGTGACATTAAGTTAAATCTAAACAATCTTCTCATAGAAAAGGATTCTGGCCCAATTGTCCCTAAGTCCATTGATTTTGCACCATATTCTAAATAACCTTTTTCACGTGCAATCCTTTTAGCTTCAGCTGGATTGGCAAAGAAATGTCCTACGCCACGCATAGTATTTATAAATCCAAAATCTCCAGCAGTTCTAGGAATACCAATCAGTGTATTCTTAATGCCAGAAAGGGGAGATGATAAACCAAGAGCAGCAGACATGTTGGTGAATCTTGAAACAGCTTTCCACATTGGACGATTATTAGCCAAGAGATCGCTCCTATCTAAACCAAGCTGTCTTTTAATTGCCTTAACCGCATAGCCACCAAGATTGCGTGATTTTTCCATTCCTTCAATAATTGATCTACTATTTGATCCAAGACCATATTTAGTTCCAAGACCAGTCCACTCAGGAAGGTGTCTTAGGCTGGCAAGGTATTTAGACATGTTGTGAACATATGCTTCAGCTGAACCATTAAATGAGCTTTCATAAATCTTTACACTCTCTATCTGTCCCTTATTATTAGGTATATTCATATACTCAGGAAGCAGTGCACCACGCTCAATTAAATGTGGGCTTTTAACATTTGCAAATCCATATTGCATTCCAGTGAGTATTTCTCTAGCTACTTTATCTTGAAATGCTTCACTATCACGAAGCTCTTTAGCCTTAGCGTTTATTTCTTTTTTAGACTTTCCTGGAAGCTTTATCTTTGCTTCCTTTAATGCAGCATTCTTTAAATTCTTATTTACAAGCTCCTTAATATACTCATTGTCTTTAGTTAATTTATCAAAACGCTCCAATGCTTTTTGTGTAAGTCTTCTAGTCATATAACCTTGGACTTCTTTATCCGCCAGCTCTTTAGCTAATTCTTTTGCATTCTTTTCAGATAATCCATGTCTTTGAAGCTCTGTAGAAATAGAATCCCAATACCACTTTGAAGTCTCCTGCCATTGCCCCCAGGCAAGATTTTCAGGAGTATCCTTTTTATTCATATTTTTCCAGAACTCAAGTTCTTCTTTTGATACTTCCCCCTCTTTAGTATATTCTTTGACAAGTTTATCAATCTCTTTTTTATCTAACTTAACGTCAAATTCTTTCTCAATTCTTTTTATTTCTTTTGGAGTATAATCTTCAACTTTTTCTTTACGCATCATACGTCTCTGGAGTCTTGGCACATCAAACATGTCAGCAGCCATTTTAGATTTATCACGACCAAGCTGTTGTTTGATTTCATATAAAGCTTTCTCACCTGGGCCACGATATACAACATGTTCAGTTGTTTCATGACCAAGTAGGGACTGAGCTATCTTATCAAGTCCATTATCTTTAAGCACTTTCCAGACAGGCGTAAATGCACGACCAATAAGCTTGCCAATCCCGCTTTCAAAGTTCTTATTCTTTATGCTGTGTATAAAATCAACACTATTATTATGTGTTATTTCAACGCCATGCTCATTTCTAAGGAAAGATTCATATTGCTCCATAGCAGTTTTGCTTGCATTTTCAATCTTACCCTCTTTAACCGCCATTGCTTCAAGATAGTTTTTACTAGCTTCCTTGGATATACCCGCCTTGTTTTCAAGTTTCTTAATATGACTATAGTTGTTATTGATGATTGGACTATATTCTTTATGCTTGCTTGTAATAAATTCCTTATAGGCTTCTAGCTGTCCATAAGTAGCCTCTTTAACAGTATAATCTTTAGTTCCAAAAATTTGTTCCCTGGCATTATCAATAAGGCGAGTACCTTTTTCTATACCAGCAGATTTAAGTTGCTTTTCAACAACCTTAATCCCAGCATTGAATTTATTTAATTCCTTTTGACCAACCTTTTTAAGACTGCCTACAGGTTTAACACCTACGTCCCCTGGAGTAAGCCATCCAAGTTTCTGATTAGTATTGTTCCAGAATTTTTCTACCCATGCTTCAGCCTGAGCTTTCTTTTGACCTTTAAGATTACCAGCTGCAAGATCATTTAATGTCCTTGTAAGACCCTCTTCACCACCAAATCTTTTCTTACCTTCAGCCAATAGTGGATCACTTGTTCTTGTCTTTAATTTTTTAAGTATATTAACTACATGGGGAGCAACATCAGAAGACATAGATTTAGATAAATTAGTAGCACCCTTAGCAATAGCAGATGCCTGTCCAGCAATACGATTGACAAGTCCTTCATTTTGCATTTTACCAAGCCCAGGAGCAATATCTCCTATTTTTTCTTTAACTTGACCTCTTTGGGAAGCAAATTGTTTTTGAGAAGCCTGAACTTCTTTTGCCATTACTCCCGCTTTAGGTTCAACTTCTAATGGCTTTGCTTCTTTAATCTTCTTAGGAGCTGCCTTTACAGGCTTCATATGTGGATTCGTAATAGAATCTAAGAGATCAGTAGCAAGCTTCTCTTGCTTAACAAGCTCTCCTTCTAAACCTTTATATAGTTTAGTTCCTCTAAGCCCCTCAACTACACCAATTGTACCATTTAACCCATCTATAATATCCATTAACGCTTCTGGAGTAGCTTCAATCTCGCCTTTATTTATTCTATCTAAACGATCTCTATGTTCAGTAATTTCAGCAATACGATCTTGATTTCCCTTCTCTACTATCCCATGTTCTTTTAAAAGGAGTTTAGCACTTTCCATATACGATTCTGCTTGAGCACTATCACCCTCTTTTTCAGCCTTTCTAACCTGCTCCATTACATTCTCGTGTGCCTGTAAAAAAGACTTAGCCTCCTCTGAGATTTGTTTAGCCTTCTCAGCCTCAATAAGCATACCAGCATGCTTTTTACCACGCTCAATAAGTTTGCTTTGACCTTTCATCAGACCAAATAGACCAAGGTTTTTACCAAATGAAACTAAGACTGAACTAGGACTAATTTCCTCACCATGTGCTGCACGTTCTACCTGCTCTGCTACTGTAAATGTTCCAGATTCAGCAACTATTTGTCCAGGCATTCCAGTTAACGCTAGCTGTGCTTTTTCACTGGCTGTCATTGCAACTTTAGCTTTAGCAACCTTGGCAGCCTTATCAACCATTTTACCTTCATCCATAAACTTGCTAACAAGCTGTGCATTCTTACCCATTAAACCACCACCTACAGCTCCAGCAGCACCACCAAGGAGGCCACCATGTATAACGCCTTTACCTATACCAGTCATAACATCTTCTTCATTAATAGCAGCCTGTACACCGCCCATAGCACCCTCATACACAGCAAGTGTTGTTCCCTGTGTAATAGCAGTAGGTATAGCTGTATGCCATAGACGCTTACCAAATTCCTTACCAGCACGCTTTTTAATACCTTCTTGTGCTAATCCTGATAATCCTTTACCTAGAACTCCTTTACCAGCAACACCACCTACTGAGACACCTTTAGCAATACCACCACCAACAGACATAGCCAGCATATCGAGTGGCATAAGAAATGATAAAGCCATAGAGCCTATATCTTCAAGTATGTTTGGATCATAATCTTCTAAGCTGTATCTCTGCTTGCCAGTAACAAGCTGTTCAGTAAGACCAGTAAGGGAATTATTATAGGCAGACTTCATCCATCCATATGAACCTTCATCTATACCATAATCAAACCACGTTTGGAAGGAATTTAAAAATTGAGGAGATGTGTTTGCAGAAGTCTTTCCCCTAGCTAATCCTGGGTATTCAAATTTAGCCATTGAATTTAGTTCTTCATCGCTACTATTCTCTAATTCAGGATACTTTTTCTTTAAATCGTCAAATGTTGACTCTAGTCCAGTTGATAATGCCATTTATTAATTCCTATTTATATTCCATATTAAAACTTGTGTCCACGTGGCCGTGTATATTGTAAAATTATATCTATATCTTCCTGTTTACTGTTTACAAGATTTTCCCACTCTTCTGGATATTTATTAATAAATTCATTCAAAGATTTATCTGTTTCATCTGGTATTTGACCTGACCTAAACAATTCGGCTTTAGCACGCTCCATAGCAGGCAATTTAGCCTTATCTGATTCTACTGTGCTAATTTCTTCTTCCAATTCTGCCCTGCTGGAATAACCTAAATTTTTCAATGCTCTATCTAAATATGATCCACCCTGCTTCTCAGCTTGTTTTAATTTCTTTAAGTCTTTTCTCTTTTTAGATAAGCCTTCTGCACTTTTTTGAACAGCACTAACTGAAGAAATAGCAGCCTTTTTAGGAGGTTCTTTCTTTTTTATAATTTCCTTCTCAACCAAATTAGGAGCAACTGCTTCAACATAAGAACCATCTGCGGTAATCTTCTGATATTGAGTATCAGAAATATCTTGTGCTTTTATCTTGCTATTGACTTGAAGTTGTACATACCTTTCATATTCATCTGCGTTGAAAGCAGGATTAAAATCTTTTTGTTCTTCAATATAATCTTTCATTGATACTGCTACGTCTGGGTTATTTGGATGAGGTATTAAACCATCATTATGTAAATAATCTTTCCACATTTGCACTTCTGTCATTTGATCACCCATCTTACTGGTAAGAGTCTTGATCTGTGAACTAAGCTTAACATCTTCAAGCTTTTTATATCTATCAGAAGCTTCTGTGTTGCCCTGTTCTAAATTAATTATATATGATGTTGCTTCTTGCTCATCTAAATGTCCATCATCTAGGGCAGACTGTATTAAGAATGAATCCATTGATTTTATATTATCTAATTGCAATTTATAATCTTCATAAGATTTAGTGGCAAGCCTATCACCATGCTTAGCTTTAAAATCTCCTAAAAATTTTGCAAGTGGAGCTTGCATTTCTTTAAGCTCGTTAATATTCTCTGCTGTCCATACCTGATCCTTATCTCGTTTAACTAAATAATCATTTATCTCTGCGACCCTTTTAGGCAGGTCTTCTTGTTTTTGCAAGAAGTCTACATTTAATGCCTTCTGGTCTTTCATCTTATTTAATGTAAGATCATAATAATCTATAGCAGTTGCATCAAATTTACCTTGGTTTTTAGCTATGTAATTTTTAAGCCTTCCTATATCACGATCAAGAGAGGCATTATCATAATTTGTATCATAATTGCCAGCAGTTGCAGCCATTATCTTCATAGCATCATCACTACGTTCAGCCTTTCTTTTTTCATTATATTCTCTTTGCTGCGTGCCCATTTTCCATGCTTCTGAAAATGCATCCATAGCAGGATCAACAGACTTTCCATAAGCTCTATCTGCTTTTTCTATTTTAGCAAGCTCTTGGTTTATAAGAGCTGTCATATTAACTGCCATGCTTAATTGCCTCCTGCATCTGGTATTTTACTTAATACATCTAAAAATGTTTTTTTATTTGATGGAACTCTACCACCCTCTTTAAAGTTTGAAAGCCAAGTACCTATATCAGATTCAAATTCCCCTTCTGCCTTTTGTTCTAACCCATATACATCTTGCTCATATCCTTGCTCTGCTTGCTTAAATTGTTGTGCAACATCTTTCTGAGCACCATATGCACCTCTCATTTGAGAACCCATCCCAGACCCATATGCTTTTTGCATTTGCTTACCTGCCTTACCTGCATCTTTTGATATTCCGTACACATCTTTTTGGAAACCTTCTCTTGCAAATCCTTTATCTTCTTCAGAAACAGCTTGAAGTTTAGGCATCATGTCTTCTATTTTTGCTTTAATATCCGCATCTTCAGCATCAGGTTTATGCTGTTTTATTAAAGCAAAAATAGCAGCTTCGGACTTTTGAGTTACCCCATCAGCTTCAAAAAAGTCTGACTTCTTTAAAGATTCTAATCCATATCCTTTCCCTTTTTCTCCAGCTGTCGCTTCTTCCAAACTTCCATAAAGCGTATGTTTTTTGACATTATCCCATTTACTAGACCAAGACCCAGTAGCTGCCCATTGACCATTTTCCCATTTATAAACAGACCAAGCTGGTTGTCCATTACCACCCTCTCTATCTTGTATGATAATTGTACTACCTTCAACTATATTGTCTCCCATATTATCTTCCTAATATTTGTGATAATGATTGCGTGTTATTGCCACCGAGTGTCTTACCCTGTGATGCAAAGTGGTCTGCTATCGAGGATGGTTGTTGTTTTTCTTCAAGTGGAGTACCACTATATGCTGTTTGTTGTTGTTGTTGTTGCATTTGTGATAATAAGGCAAGTCCAATCATTGTATGTTGATCCATTTGTGGAACTTGACCACCTTGTTGAAATCCAGGAATCCAACTTTGATCATCGGATTGCTGATTTATAAATGGAACTTGAGCATCTGATTGTCCTATATCAGAAGCAACTTGTGGAGATGGAGTAAATGTACTTGGATGTGCATAGCCTGCACTCTCACCAGCTTCAAACAAGAAATCATCAGCGTCACTTGTAACCTCTCCAGTACCACCAAGGGCAGTTCCAACAGCATGCTTCATTCCTTCAATTCCAAATTTACCCTCACCAGCTGCGTGTCCAGTAAGAGACTCCATTAATGACCCTTCTTTACCAGACATAAGTGTCTTACCAGCACCACTAAGTCCACCACTAAGACCAGCACTTAAATAAGAACTTCCAACATCTGTTGCTACTGTGCCTAAATCGAACTCAGTCTTTCTTGATTCTTCTAAACCCTTTGTTAAGCTCGCAGCTTCCTCTCTCCCATATCCATATTTACCACCAGCCTCTATCTTCTTTACTTGCCCAGAAGTTTTAAATGTATCCCCAAACCATGCCCCTTTTCCACCTTTACTTGCCTCATCAGCCCACTTTTTACCAAGAGATGAAGCAAGACCCATTACAAGAGGGGCAGCTAAACCACCAGTAAGCCCTAAAGCACCAACAGCAAGAGTTCCCATAGCTAATCCACCAAGTTTCCCAAATATGCCTGCACGTCCTTTACGCTTAGTCTCTCCAGCCTCAGCTTTTGCTTGTTGTTTAGCTATACGCTTAGCAGCAGCTACTTTCTCATCATACATTCTCATACCGCCTGTATATATTCCCATAATATTACTCCGTTTTTAAAGTGTTAATTTCTGTTTGCATTGTGTCTAATTTTGCTGATAATTCTTGTACTGCTTTTATAAGTGGCATTACAAATTTTCCATAAGCCAACCTTTGTTTTGTATTTATGCCCTCTTCCCAACCACTAAAAGTAACATCAAGTTCATCCATAACAGCCTTTACTTCTTGAGCTATTAATCCATCCCATTTCTTTCCAGTCATCTCACCTGTTGGATTCTTAACGCCAAATTCTTCTGGATATTCAATAGATGGTCTTGATTTATAAGTAATTGGTCGTAATTTGTTTATAAAGCCTAAGCCAATCTTTGTATCTACAATATCTCTCTTAATCCGCCTATCCGAGTCTACTGTTATATCGCCACCATCTAAATCATAAGTCATAGAATTAGTATCATTTCCAATCTCTACTACATTATCACTTGCAGTATTTAAAGATAAACCATAACCAATAATAATGCACCCCGTTCTAGCCCCATTATTCACATCAGAACCTGACCCAATACAGACATTGTTTTGACCTGTTGTTATGGCAGCACCAGCAGAATAACCTATACAGGTGTTATCATCGGAAGCTCGTATAAGTTTACCTGCAAAGTGTCCAATACAAGTATTTGCATCTTTCTCATAATTGCTAGAAGCTGCACCACCAGTTGAACTATTGCCTATGGCAATATTTGCAATAGAACCAGAATCCGCCCTTCTAAGTGCATAAGTACCAATTGCAACATTAGAATGAGCAGCAGTCACCACATCTTCCATTGCGGATGTCCCTATTGCTATATTATCATAGGTGGGGTAGCTAGAAAGGACAGCACCTCCAGTAGTAGCCTCCATAGACTTATAACCTATACTTATATTGTTGAAACACTCATTAGCAGTATTACTTGGATTTGTTAAATTATCAACACCAATCATAACATTAGATACACCTAAAGAATTACCCCCACTATCTAATGTAATCCTTCCACTAAGTGCTATATTAGCAAGAGTTGCAAGCTGACTAATAGTTATAGTCCCACCTTCTATTTTAGAAGCATTTAAACTACCAGCAGCAATACGAGCAGCAGCTAAAGTACCACTTACTGTTGCACTACTAAGGTCTATAGAATCAGCGGTGATGGTAAGTGCATTAACAGCTCCTGAAGTTACCGTAGCTGCTTGGATTTCACTTGCATTCAATCTATTAGTATCTATAGTGCCTACGGATATATTCTCAGCATTAGCTACAGCAACACTCCAATCACCAGTTCCTGTTGCAGTAGCTCGATACATCTTATGGTCATCATCAGTATCAAACCATAAATCACCTATCTTCGTGGCAGATGGAGCATCATCTTGATAGAAAACAGTATTTTTATTATCAGCAGTACTTTGTGCTCCAGCTATTGTCCCATCTCTCATTGAAACCCACTCGCCACCAGTAATTTCATCAGCTCCAATAGACTCAGCTATATATGGATGATTATTGTCATTAGTATCAAACCATATATCATCTACAGAAGTTGAAGTAGGAATCCCATCTTGGCTAAATACTTTAATGGCATCTACGCTCCCAGCAGAAATGGTATTTCCATCCCATGTAGCACCAGAAAATGTTGTTCCACTTCCTAAACTACCACCAGTAGAGTAAAACTTACCATCAGCATCTATGCGAAAATATTTAGCATGTATGCTTGCAGCAGTTCCGTTAGAATAAATTG
>Ga0208790_1000658_pt1 | contig 16066 bp, 41 predicted proteins | sample 10_taG_FD_184083 | JGI IMG/M metagenome (GOLD analysis project Ga0208790, IMG submission 184083) | Marine viral communities from the Subarctic Pacific Ocean - 10_ETSP_OMZ_AT15264 metaG (SPAdes) (version 2) | ecosystem: Environmental > Aquatic > Marine > Oceanic | place: Pacific Ocean | collected... | reverse complement strand
GAGATATAAATTAATGCGGTGTAGCTCAGTTGGCAGAGCAGATGACTGTTAATCATCGGGTCGCAGGTTCGAGCCCTGCCACCGCAGCATTTTTTATTTTACTTTCGCAAGAGAGTTACTATATATATGATTCACAAAGGAGAGAGAAATGAACGGTTTTACACGTTTTAGCGGAGATAGCCTTTTCAGAAATCTTATGGTTTCTGGCGCTGCTATGTATTTCGCGCTTATTGTTATGATTTGAGAGAGAAGCCCCGAAAGGGGCTTTATTTTTGCGCCCGTAGCTCAGCTGGATAGAGCAACGGCCTTCTAAGCCGTAGGCCACTGGTTCGAACCCAGTCGGGCGCCCCATTATTTTATTTACCTTAAAGATTCTTGTTCTTATAATATAATATATATGGTCTCATAGTTTAACGGTCAGAACGCTGGGCTTTCATCCCGGTAGCCGGGGTTCGATTCCCCGTGAGACTACATACGCCTTCTTAGCTCAGTTGGTAGAGCATCGGACTCTTAATCCGCAGGTCGTAGGTTCGATCCCTACAGAGGGTACCAAACAAAAGGAAAAAAATGATAGCTGACGTAGTTTTAGGAATTCAACATGGCGACGAAGCCAAAGGAAAAGTTACACACTACTTATCCAAGAATAAAGATTATACACACGTATTAAGATTTAATGGAGGTTGTAACGCTGGTCACACAATTTATCACGAAGGCAGGAAGTTTGTAACACATCATATTCCTGCTGGTGTATTTTACGGTATCAAATCTATTATTGGTCCCGGCTGTGTGATTAGCCCAAAACATTTTTTCGAAGAGGTGAGGGAACTGCAAGAAGCAGGCATTCAGATACATGGTAAACTCTTTATCGCGAAGAATGCTCATGTAATTACAGAGATGCATCTTAACGAAGAAATTACTGAAAACAAAATTGGGACAACAAGACGTGGAAATGGACCGGCCTATCGCGACAAGTATGCGCGCAAAGGAATCCGAGCAGGCGAACTAAACACGCTAAGTTCATACATGATTGATTTATATGAGGAGTTTCACGGTGATCAAGCAATTAAAGTATTATGTGAAGGAGCACAAGGATTCGGTCTGGATGTGGATTGGGGCGATTATCCATATGTCACTTCTAGCCATTGTGGTTTAGGTAGTGTTTTTCTTAACGCAGTAAGCCCGCGTTGGCTTCGTGATGTTTGGGGCGTTGCAAAGATTTATGAAACATATGTCGGCGCAAAATCTTTTGAACCGGACGAGCCAATATTTCAAGCGCTGCGCGATTTAGGTGAAGAATATGGCGCGACAACTGGCCGGCCAAGACAATGTAACTGGCTGAATTTGGATGAGTTGCGAAAGAACATTATTCTCAATTCAGTTAATAAATTGGTAATAAATAAAATGGACATTATGAGAGACCTTAACCAGTGGAAGTTATATCATAATTCGAATTTGGTTTCATTCGAGAATGAAAATGAAATATGTAATTATATCATTGCGCAACTACCTAATAACATAGAGATATTTTTCTCGGATAATAAAAATCGTATTTGAGTATGAATGAAATCGACTATGCAAACAAGACTAGCTCTCTTAATGGAAGCAAGAAAATACGCTGAAAAAATGCAAAAAGGTTCTGCATTTGTCACGGATTTTAGAGCCATGGCTTTGATTGAAGAGCTAACCATTGCCGTTCAAGATTTATTTTCTGAAAACTTACACCTGAAAGAACAACTAAAATTTCAGAAAGCTTTCAAAAATAAAAAGGAGTTACCTGAATGAGAATATACGAGCCGTCGAAGGCATATGAATTAATTAAAGAAGCAAAGAAACAACTCTACTTATTGAAGACGGCAATTCAAACAGAAAAAGAAGAAAAACTTAATGTGCGAATTGACAAAATTAGACAGCTTTTAGTTGAAACAGAGGAAAGTATATGAATGATGACTGCGATATATCAGCCAATTTAATTGAAAATATACTAGCTAATATCAAAATACTACGAGATCATTATTCGTCTTGTATCGAGACCGCCGATTTTGAAATGTTGTTAGAGGATGCTGATTTTCAATGGTTTTTGGATGAGCTTGAAGATATCGAAAACTAATATTTACAAATTTTGTTTTGTTTATATATTTAAAGAAGGATGTTGACAGATTTTTTATTATTGACGTTTTTATTGCTGCTAAATATTAGCACGCTGGTTATTATAAAACAAGTCTTCAAGAAAGATGAATGAAGGTCGGCGATTTAGTACATTGTCCTGTCAACCTAGATACAGGAGAAATGTTTTCTGGCGACTGGGAACTAGCAGTTGTTATTACTATCTTCAAAAACGAGCCCAAAATTAATGTTGTATATGTTGGTCATTCTGACATTAATCACGTTATGGGAACTTGGTTTACTGAAGAAATAAAGATGATCAATGCTAGCTAGGCTGACGGAAGGCAACAAATAATATGGGCACACAAAGTAGCCTCTACATTGAAAAAGAAGAAGATACTTTTATAGGCGTCAACTGTTATTTCGATGGATATCCAGAACATATGGTGAAAGAAATAAGCTCCTCCTCATACGAAGATTTGTATAATTGGATTATTGTTGCTGGAACCAAGGGCGGATTTCGTCTTTTCGCTCCATCCACTGATGAAACGGAGCATATGCTTGGCCCTCCTCATTATATCTATAATCCAGAAGATAGCGGAGACTTGGGGATTGATTATATTTACGTGAAACATCGCGATGGCTCGACTAGGTGGCGAGACTGGGCCTCAAAAGAATGGAAGGTTGTTTGACTTTTGTATTTTTGTTCTTATAATTTGAGGACAGAACATACAAGGAGAAATAATGTCTGGTTTTAATAATTTGAGAGAAATGAATCTAGGTGAAGATACGCAGGTAACGTTGACATATTCTGATGGCAATAGCGTCATCCACTGTCACGAAACCCATATTGAAGAGACTGTTCAAAACACCGACGTCGTCGACCGAGTCGCAGAGGTAATTACGAATGGTAATATTAATGTTGAAACTGAATGGGGAGGTAATCCCCTGGAGAGCATGCGTGATAGCATGCTGTTAGAAGATTATCCCCGAGATTTTTCGGGCTTTGCCGAATTCGTTGCCGAGGTAATGAAAGAAAACATATATGATGTTGAGTGTATCGATCATCATACTGAACAGTATGACTATAAGCGAGGATACACAACACTGACGGCCACCCTGAAGACGACTATCGGGGATTTGTTAGCATCGCCAACATCACATTTTATTTTTGCCGGCTGGGAGGCTGGTGTCCAGACACCAATTGGGAATCTATCTTTCAAGGTCGACCCTTCGTAGTGGCCAAAAACTGGTATCTTTATACCTTACTTTGCGCCGACGGTACTTACTATACCGGTGTTACCACTGATATACAAAGACGCCTAAACGAGCACAATACTTCCCCAAAGGGAGCGAAGTATACCAAGACAAGAAGGCCAGCCAAGCTAATCTATTCAAAATATTTTATCGATAGATCTTCTGCTCAAAAAGCTGAATACAAATTTAAACGATTGACGAGAAAACAAAAAGAAAAGATTATTAATGAAAGTCGGCGATGTAGTTAAGCTTAAGTCTGGCTTAGGGCTAGCTAGTATATACTATGGCTTCGGCGTTATTATATTGATAGACGAGTATGGAGGATCCGGACTTTGGTGTCAGGTGCAGTGGGCCAATGATAATATGTGGCACGTACCAGGAGATTTGGAATTAATAAGTGAAAGTCGGTGATATCGTAGGAATAGCTTATCACGTCACTAGGCGTGGGGGCGCGCATGAAGAACAAGTTGGATTAGTTCTAGAACTAATTGAGACTTATGAAGGCCACCATACCGCTGTAGTTAATTTTGCGGGCGTTATACTTACATATCCAGTGACTTACTTGAGGATTATTGATGAAGATTAATGCTTTACTTTTTGTTTGCCGAGCTTATAGTTGATACGTGAAAGATAACCCAAAAATAGGAGACATCATTGGATGCTCTGACGGAGATGTTGGGGTTGTTATTTCTACTTATGGTGGCGACGGCCGAGTTCCAGGGGATTCTTTTTTGGTTGAAATAGCTTGGAGCAGCGGGCAAACGCTTACTGATTCGTGGAGATCTCAAGACTTTAACACAGGAGATGATATGTTTCATATTATGAGCAGAGCATGAAAAGCAAATTCGTGAAAAACGAAAGAATTGAGTGTGCCGACGGGTTCAGCATGAGTGTTCAGGCCAGCAGTTATAGCTATTGTCAGCCTAGAATTAATGATGCCGATGTGTACACAGAAGTTGAAGTTGGTTTTCCGAGTGAATATGAATCCCTGCTTGCACCTTACGCTGACGTCCCGGAGAATTATGTCGGGACAGTATATGCCTGGGTGCCTTCTGATATTATAGTATTGGTATGTGCGAAGCATGGCGGCGTCACATCGGGTGAAATGCCTGATGGAATCCCTTATCTAAGGTCTGATAACAATGCAAGTCGGTGATGTAGTGCGGCCAGTAAAATGTGAGCGGCCGCCCCTTAATCCGGAGAGATTTAATTTTGGTGTCATTCTAGATATACATGAAGATGATTATGGTATTTTATATTACGAAGTACATTGGGTAACAGAAGACCCAGAATGGTGGAAAGAAACTGAATTGGAGTTGGTAAGTGAAAGTGGGTGACTTGGTAAAAGTTGTCCATCCAGAATTACGTGGTCAGTTACAGGAAGGCTCATATGGAGTTGTGACCGAAGTTCATGGGCCGACTATTATGTTTGCATATGAAGTTATTTCTGTAGTTTTTTCTGATGGCACACCCTTGGAAGGTATACCATCACGTTGGTTTGAGGTTATAAGTGAAATACCCGAAGTTAGTTAGAGATTTTATCCCTCGCATTATTGAGGATGATGGCAAAACATGTGAATATCATATCGCGACCCTAGAAGAATATAAGGGTTTTTTGTACAAGAAGATGCAAGAAGAGCTTGATGAATTCATTGAAGATCCTTCCTATGACGAAGCCGCAGATATTTATGAGGTCTTGCGCGCTCTGTGCTCCTTAAATCTTTTAGTGATGGAGGGTGTTGAAGGCGTCGCCTTAGAGAAGCGACTCGAACGAGGCGCCTTTAACGATAGGATTATTCTGGACAGTGTTGACTAAAACAAGATGGTTCCTATAGTTAAGGTATGAAGATAGTAAATTCACCCGATTTAGAAGATAAGATTCGCGTGGCTCTCGCTAGTAATTGTTCTGCGCGCCGCCTGGACAACGAAGATGACTTTGAAGCTGTAATGAGTACGATTAAGTCGACGATTAACGGATGGTTTGAAAATCGATGCGCGGGATGCAAATGAAAGTCGGTGATTTGGTTAAGTTCAGGCGGCATCTGAATGGCCCTCATGGCGTTATAATAAAAATAGTTGAATTGCCGGAATCACCGCACCCTTCACAACCAGAACGCGATGCTGCTTATGTCGAGTGGGCTTGCAAATATACTAGGGCCGGCAATTACCAGCTATCTATATTGGAGGTCGTCAATGAAAGTCGGTGACTTGGTAAAAAACATTCATGGCCTTTACCCCGCGAATCTGGGGATTATAATAAAGATAAGCAAGCCGCAGTTAACGAACCCGAACGCTTGCCCTTATCGAGTGCATTGGTTTGATGGACACGAGCCGGCCTGGATGCAGGCCAATTGGTTGGAGAAAATATGAAGGTCGGCGATTTAGTCTATCACAAAGAAGATATAAAAGATGGCGACGCCGCTGTTTTGGGTCCTGTACCGGGACTTATAATGGCCATCGCTGCGAACCCTCGCGAAGCGGTCGTTTATTTTACTGACCGCACATTCTCCGAGTATCATTTATTTGAAGATTTAATCAGAGTTGAAGTATATGAGTATAATGAAAAACAAAGAGCCATCGCCCGGTGATTTAATTAGAGATTGTTTCGATGGCGAATTAGGCCTTGTCGTCTCATCTCTGCGTTCTTATAATTATGGTATATACGGCGCCGTAGAAGACTTGAAAGAATATGTTCTGGTTCAGTGGCCATCATATAGTGGCCCAACACCGTGCATGCTTATCGCCCTCGAAAGAGGCGACGTGGAAATTGTTGGAGAAAATGAATGATTACAGGTGATTTGATTAAACATTATACAGACGATAATTCGTTTGGTGTAGTGATGAAAGTAGACCTGACAGACGTCAAAGTTTTGTGGTTGGATGAGGGCCATCCGGCCGTTGAGTATTATCCCATCGAAGAATTAGTAGTTACTTCGTCAGCGGACCTTGACTGGGAAAATGACGTTATTATGTTAGAGGCATGAAAGAAGGAAACTTAGTGCGTATTACGAAAGGCATCCACGCTGACCGGATAGGTATAATTACTGAAGTCAGAGAGGTGCAGTTGAAGAACCCGGTTACTTCAGTAAATTATATGGTGCTTTACCAAGGGTGGACCAGTCCTTATCCTTATACCAAGAATGAACTAGAAGTAATATCGGAGTGAAGGTGGGCGACTTAGTAAAGTGGTCCGACCCTGCTCGAAGGTATTTCGTCGGTCATACCGGCATTATTTTAAACTTTGAATCTGTAAGCGATAATGAAGGCGCCTGGATTCATTGGTTTGCTGATGAATATGGCCCGCAAGAAGCGTGGACGCCACTAAATTGTATCGAGGTAGTTGATGAGAAAGGGCAACTTGGTTAAACTAAAATCAACAATCTACCATCAGTCGGGCACCCAACGACCCGGACTGCTAGGGGTAGTTGTTGGAGTCTTTTACCCCACAGTATATGACGCAAGCAAACAGTGTCACGTTGTGTTTGGGGGCAACACTGTTACATGCCACTGGCACGAATTAGAGGTATTAAATGAAAATCGGTGATTTAGTCCAAGTTTTACCCGCGAAGTTTGGTTACTATATTATTGTTGAAGAGGCCCGTAGCTGCGTCGTGCGCAGCGGCCCGGCCGGCCGAGCGAACACTAGGACTTATTGGCAACTTTTGCCCGTGACTACAGGTATTTATAGTGGTTACGGACCCATGTCAGAAGAGTTTATCGAGGTTGTAAGTGAAAGTCGGTGATCTGGTAAAGCTGTCCGCCCTTGAAGAAACTAAATTAACTAAAGATATCGGCTGTTTTCCAGAGGAGTGGAGTGATTGGGAATATGGCATCATTGTCAAAGTCTGTTCCAACCATGGCAATCCCCCGTTTTATCATGTTCACTGGAGCCCGGCAAACGAAATATGTGAAGAAAGTTGCCAATCTATAATGAGTGTTAACGAAGATGAAAATTGGTGATTTAGTGAGAGTTAAAGCAGCTGCACAAACGACTTATGGCCATGGCCCCGACGACACGGGGCTAATTGTTGACCAACGGCGGCACGGCCCCCTGTGGCGAGGCCTCTGGATTTTATGGTCTGGCGAGGCAAAGCCTAGATTATTTGCTAGTCCCAAATATATTGAGGTCATTAATGAAAGTCGGTGATTTAGTAATACCTTCAAGTTACTCAAACTACAAAGAAATTTATCCGGCCAAGATGATTGTTGAAGTTATCGAGAGTGAAAGGAACGGAAAATCGGTTAATCTGTATATGCTTGAGGGCGAAAAAGATAGTCGACGAGAAGAAACACTTCTTCTTATTTCCGAGTCTTGACTGAAGGAAAATCGTTCTTATAGTTAGAACGTAAACAGATTGCTGGCCCATAGCTCAGCAGGTTAGAGCGCCATTCTTATAAAGTGGGTGTCGCGGGTTCAAGTCCCGCTGGGCCAACCAAACACGGGCAATTAGCTCAGCGGTCAGAGCCGTGCGCTCATAACGCATTGGTCCTTGGTTCAAATCCAAGATTGCCCACCATATATACTAGAAATTTAAGTATAAAAATTTTAGACGCACCCTTGACTCTTCAAGCTGCGTAACTATACTTATAACGTAAACAACGACACAACGGAGGGTTGATAATATGTCGTACCGCGTAGATGAAAATGGAAATTATGTTCGCACTGTTCGGTGTGGCTACTGTTACGAGCAGGGCCACAATAAGTCCTCGTGTAAAGCGAAGAAGCAGCACCACGAGAGTTATATTGCCGAGTATGAAAAGGAAATTGCAGACGACAATTTCTCTGATGATTGGGAGCGCGATAATACAAAGCGCCTTCTTGAGCGTCACAAGGCCTCACTAAATAAGTCTGTCAATCGTGGCAAGAATCGTAAGTGTTCTTACTGCAAAGATGAAGGCCACACCCGCCGGACTTGTAGTTTTCGCAAGGGTGATATGAATAATTATGCTGTAAAGTGTATTGCCGCCCGCGAGAAGTTTGTTGAGAATATGACTGCCGTTGGATTTGGCATCGGCGCGCTGGGCTGGAAAAAGACCCATTGGGGCGAAGAGCAAACACTCACTATAGTGGAAAGTATTAATTGGAGGTTTTTCACTCATCACTCTGCCTTGGGTGAAACATACCAATACACAGAGTTTGTTACTGCACGCTCTCTCACGCCAACCGAACGTCATCCCACTGGCGTCCCGCGAACGGTTCTGTTACCGTCAAAGGTCTCAAACATCAATAATATGGGAGTAAGTCCTCAATTCGAGAGACGGTGTTTTGAAGTTGTTTCGCCGGTTAACCCAAGTTTCCCGGAGGATTTTCTGACGCTGGAATCAGGCCTTGAGGCCGCCGCCGCAAGCGAAGATTTTAATGACTCGCGTCCCTATAGCTACCATGGCATCACTTACGACGAGTAATCTTTACTAAAAAAACTTTGTTCCTATAATTTAATCAATGGAGGATTTAATGGACGAATCAATCAGCATTCCACGGTCGACGGCCGAGGCTCTTATCCAAATGGCTAATGAAGTGCTTAGCACCACTGGCCCGACCGGTCCAGATAATCTGGAAAGGGGCGAGGTTACACTTAAGAATAACATTCGCAAGAATTTGGCTGAAGCGGTCTATCAGGCGGAGAAGGCTATTTTTGAGATAGATTCTCAACGAATGACCAGCGAGAAATTGAGTGAAAACGCAGAAAGGCGCAGACGCTTAGAGGATGATTATTCACAGTCAAAGGAAAATTGGATAGCACGATGAATATAAGAGACGCCAGAAAACTCCAACCCGGCGCAATTGTTCGGGAGGCTTGGCATCCTGAATCCAAGGTGCAGGGAATTGTGTTATCAAAAACATATGTCGAGGAAGAGCATATGGCAAAAATGCTGTGTCGTAAGAAGAAGGAACGCTTTGATGTGATGGTTCATTGGCTCGGCCCGGCTCGCACTGTGCCTCGTAAAAGGTGGGGCGACAATACCCCCGTGCGTGTGCAGGAGCGTCAGAATTGGGAGATTATGATTATTTCCCACGTTGATAATTGATTAATTGCAGTTCGTTCCTATAGTTGATGTGATGAAGAAACCCGTATATACAGTGAAGCCCGGCGACTTATTACACACCGACGCTAGCGACGGAACAATCGGAATTGTTTATCGCGAAACTCCAAGATGTTTTTGGTATTACGCTTTTGGTAAAAATGGAATAGGCGGCCCCTTCGAGGTCAAGAAAGGATTCCTTTACGAAAAAATTGATGAAGGTGTCTGCTTTCATCAGATTGGCAAAACAAAGTACCGAAGAAAAAGATAATTTACTCTCGGATATCCGTACTTATACTTTAAACGTACCCGATAAGCGGAGAACAAAATGAATTACGTTGGCGGCTGGACGCAAAGGAAAGCACGGATGCCTCGCAGTCGAAAAAGAAACCCTGATCTTGAAACGCGGATTGAAAAGCTGCTGGCCGGCAGCCCCTCTCTTACTGATTGGGAGCGTAATTTCCTCTCTTCCGTTGCTCAGAGTGCAAAGCAATATGGTAGCTTGACCGGAAAGCAAGAATCTATTCTTCAACGCATTGAAACTAATAACAATCCAGAAGTGCAAGCTGCGCGCAAGAATTGGCGCGAGGGCTTTACCGACGAGATGCGGAGCAAGATGAAGGTCGCAGGACGTTATTATCTTAATAATCCTCCATACTTCAGTGATCTCGCCAATCGAATCTTGAATGATGATGTTTTCATTCCTACCGAAAAGCAGTACCGCGCGATGGTAGAGAATAAGTACGTTCAAAAAGTGCTTGACAATATGAATGCGGTTCCTACGTTTCCTGTAGGTTCGATGGCGAAGTTTCGTCAAAGTGGGGCGCCAATTAATAGCAAGTATAGTAACAAAATGGTTATGATTATTGATTATCCCGACAAGGTTGCCGGCGCTGCAAAGGGCGCCGTCCCTGTGATTGTGCTTCCTGTTGGGACTGCTGAGACCATTGAGACAGAAGTCCGATGGCTCAAGAAAGCGAGGATTTAGAATGTTTGCTCCACCTCCTAAGAAGAAAGACAAGCCCCACAACTACTACTGTGGCTCATGTGGCTGTAAATACTACAGAAAGCCAGGATCCAGCCGGCCGGCATGCGACGCTAACTGCGTGGCTTGCGGAAGCAGCCGCATCATTCGCTACGAATGGGCCACGGATTAGTAGCTTTACTTGCCCAAGCTGGTTCCTATAGTTTGGGTGTTGAGGCATCGTGGCGGAATTGGTATACGCATCAGACTTAAAATCTGACGCCCTATGGGATTGAGGGTTCGAGTCCCTCCGATGCTACCATTTACTTTTATCCATTAACTATCGGAGATTATTATGGATTTTGCTAGTTTGACTATCTGTTATACTGTTTTTACTGCCATCGGCCTCGCTCATTCGATTTTGAGTCGCCCGGTTTAGAAACTCTTTACTTCCTTTCAACCGTTCTTATCTTTAAAGTGTAGAACGAGCCACTATTTATAATAGGAGATTATGATGGCTGTTGATTTTAAGACATTTCGTAACGTTGCCCCGCACGTCATTGCTGTACGCAAGCCTGTGCTGCTTCGCGGCCGTCACGGCGTTGGCAAGTCCGAGGTCGTGTACCAAATTGCCAAGGACCTTGATATGCCCGTCGTCGAACGCCGCGCGTCTCAGATGACAGAGGGCGACTTGATTGGCCTCCCAAAGACTGACGGTGACGTCACTTCTTTCTGCCCGCCTGACTGGTTTCAGGAGTCATGTGACAAGCCCGTGGTCCTCTTCTTTGATGAGGTCGACCGCGCCGTGAACGAGGTCCGTCAGGGTCTCTTCGAGCTTACGGATTCTCGTAAGTTGTTTGGCAAGGCCATTCACCCGGATACTGTCATCATTGCAGCTGTCAACGGTGGCGAGCATGGCTCGCAGTATCAGGTTGGCGAGATGGACCCGGCGGAGCTTGACCGCTGGACCGTGTTCGATGTCGAGCCTACGGTCGAGGATTGGCTGGACTGGGGCAAGGATAATGTTGATGGTCTCATCTGGGATTTCGTTAATCAGAATCGCTCGCACCTTGACCATGGCGAAGACTTCGAGCCTAACAAGGTTTATCCGTCCCGCCGCTCTTGGAAGCGCTTGAATGATTGTCTGGTTAATGCCGGCCTTCTCACGCCGGAGTCTAAGGGCGACGCCAACGTTTACCACTTGTCCGCTGCTTTTGTTGGTATGGAAGCTGCCGTCGCGTTCAACGATTTCGCTCAGAATTACGAGCGCCAAGTAACCATCGAGATGATTCTCGATGATGGACAGGTCGCCAAGACATCTGACTTTGGTATCAACGAGCATTGTGCTCTGATTGAGAAGATGGAGGCGAGTGATACGTTCAAGGAGGAGGTTGATGAAAATCAGATTCAGAACTTGGCAGATTACTTTGTAACGCTTCCTTCTGAAGCGGCAATGAAGCTGTGGACCGTACTCGGCAAGGGTGACAACGCTAACGTCATCGGCCTGCACAAGGCTACTGCTTCTGACGGAACGAAGGTCTCCGCTCGTATGGTTCAAATGTTGACCGGAAAGGACAGCTAACAACTATTTATCTCTAGGACAAGGATAAGTCGGGTTTTAGGGAGATAGTCAGGGAGTTTATTAATTTGAACCGCCAATTTGCTGGTTTCGGTGGAGGATTTTGAATCCGTATCACAAAAAACCAGATAGCAAGGCTGCTCTGCGAGTAAACAGCCCCCTGGCTATCATTTTTCTTTACTACCTCAAAACTGTTCCTATTCTTAGTGTGTAAGACGGAGGTTACAATGAGTTTCAATCTTAATGACCATATCTTCCGACTCCTTCAGCGCGAGCCTTTCTTCGCCGCGCTCTCTCGACGTATCGAGAAGAAGGAGTTTAAGGGAATTCCAACTGCCGGCGTGCGTGTTAATCCCGACACCGGATATTTCGAAATGATGTACAATCCAGATTTCTTTGAGGGTCTGACTGACGCTCAGCGTTCTGGTGTGCTTATTCACGAATTTTATCATCTTGTTTTTGAGCACGTAACCGGTCGTCTGCCCGACGAGTTGGCAGGTGTTTTCACTAACAATGGAAATGTGCCAAAAGACAAGGTCGACCTTTTCAAGTTGTGGAATATCGCGACTGACTTGTCTATCAATTGTATGATTGGCAAGGATAAGCTGCCGGAAATGTGCTGCTTTCCTGGCTCTGGCCCCTTTGAGGATTTGCCGGCCGATATGACCGGTGAATGGTATTACGAGCAGTTGAAGAAAAAGGTCGAGGAGCAGAAGGAAAATGGCTCTGGACCCGGAGAAGGCGAGAATCAGGGCTTTAATCCTGATGAGGCTGGACAGTTTGACGACCATGGCCAATGGGGCGCCGAGTCTTGCGATGAGGCTACAAAGCAAATTGCGAAGGAGCGCCTAAAGGAGGCCATGAAGGACGCGGTTAACGACGCCGCAAAGTCCAATAGCTGGGGTTCTGTTTCGTCCTCTGTCCGAAAGGAAATTATCGATAAGATATCGACCAAGGTCGACTGGCGCAAGGTCCTTCGCTGGTTTGTTAAGTGCTCTCAGCGTGCCAATAAGCGCAGCACACCGCGCCGCCTAAACAAGCGCTACGCCTACATTCATCCCGGCCGCAAGGTCGAGCGCGTGGCCAATATCGCTATCAGTATCGACCAGTCTGGTTCTGTCTCCGATGAAATGCTGGCAGCATTCTATTCTGAGCTTAACAAGCTGTCCGAGATTGCTACGTTCACTGTGATTCCTTTTGATACAAAGGTCGCCGAGGACAAGGTTTATGTTTGGAAAAAGGGCGAGAAGCGAAAGAAAGAGCGCGTTATGTGGGGCGGCACGGATTTCAATCCGCCGACTGATTTTGTTAATAAGGGTAAGTATGACGGTCATATCTGTTTGACTGATATGTGCGCCCCCAAGCCCAAGCCTAGCAAGTGCCCGCGTATGTGGATGACTGATAGCCGAAATGGAAGTAACCCGTATTTCCAGACGAATGAACGCATCGTGATTGTGGATAAGTAAATGCAAAGATTGATTACAATTTTATATTCCTGCGCTGCTGGCTTGGAACAAGCATGCGTAACCTTTGAGACAATTAAGCAGTCCCACAAAGCGGCGATTGTGATGGCGACTAGAAACGCCCCGCCGGCCAAGGGTCCAATTGGTTTTCACAGAAACACGTCTGTGCCCTTTACTGCTGAAGATTCGTGATTATAGTTGTAGCGTGATGGAAGACAAAAATTACAATGGATGGGCAAACCGCGCCACGTGGAACGTAAGCCTGTGGATTGGCAATGACGAAGAGACTTATGAACTTATGTCCTCCCTGAAAATGACCGAGGGCGCGCAATTCGCAAACTTTTGTGGTTATATTTGGGGCAAGACAACTCCTGATGGCGATTTATTGTCAGAGGTCAATTGGCAGGAAATTGCTGATTTTTGTGGAGGCTTCGAAGATGATTAGGAATTTCGTTATGTGTTTTCTAGCCGGCATTATATTGTCAGGCTGCACATTCGAGTTTGGCCACCCTCAAGCGCCTGATATTACTACCGCATACGATACGTCATATGACGATGCATATTACTGTGAGGTGCCATATACGCATATCCCAGAATGGTGTGATTATTATGATGATGGATCCCTTTACTGTGTTTGGTATGTCGATGGCTGGTATGAGGAATGGTATCAGTGGGATTCCGACTACTGCTGGGAATACAACGGCAGTTGGTAATTTTTAGTTTACTATAATTTCTTGGTTCTTATAGTTAAGGTGTAGGAGGAACAAGCGATGAAACGTACAACGATTGACGCACGAGTGATGCACGCTGGCAAGGCCGGCGCTCATCAAACTCGCACCGATGACTTCCGCAAAGGTCGACGTCGCAAGCCAAAGCACCAGAAGCCAAAGCATATGCGCTGGCGCGAGTGAGTTGGTCAAAACCCCGTATAGGTGACCTAGTAAAGCTTGATAGTTTATCAGTGGCCACCTCCGGCTATACCGGCCCGGCAGTCGGCCGAATTGGCGTAATTACTCAATGTGTTGGCACCCGTTGTTATGTTCAGTGGACTAACGGCGTGATAACGAAACCTGAAAGAACAGTGCTGGTGGTTATTAATTATGCAAGTCGGTGATTTGGTAAGCCTCAAAGAAGAATGGCGAATTGGCTATGTTTACTATGGTCCGGGCGTTATTACATTTATTGATGAAGGGGTCAACGACCTTGGGTCTTGGAAAACGTACAAGGTTCAATGGAACGATGATTTTTCCTTCCACAAAGAAGAACAATTGGAGTTAATCAATGCGAGCAGGTGATTTAATTAAAATCTCTAACGATAAAGTTGCCCGCCTATGCGGCTCGAATCCAGGCCTGGGATTGATTGTTGACGTCGGAACCAATATGGTTAAAGTACAGTTCTTTTCAGAAAGCCGGTGGCAAGGCCAAGTTAAGCCATTGGCGAAGACTTGGGTCGAGGTAGTATAATGAAAGTCGGTGATATTCTTGTGCTTACTGGTAAAACAAAGCACGGCAAGAATCGAGTGAGAGAGCAGGGCGCCCTATGGAAAGTCCTTAATATTAAAGGCGCTATGTCCAAAGGTCCGTGGCCAACCGGCACACCGATTGCTGAACTTGAAACTATCGACGGCAAGTTCTGGCGTATTGTCTCAGTCTCTGGTGACACAGACTTTGATTTTCATCCTCAATAATTTTTTGCTCGCCCCTACGTGTGTATATGCAACCCGGTAATTTAGTAAGAATTAGGAGGGCTTCTATCGGTGTTCCAAGGGGCTCAATCGGCCTAATCGTCAAAGCGCAAGAGCATACCATGACTCCGGGCGAAGGCGGCGGGGCGTATAAACTGTTTCACATTAAGATTATAAGTAATGCAGACCCCGCCATCCACGGCGCAGTGCGACGTTATCTAGTCCAAGATTTGAGATTAATCAGCTGAGACCTTTACTGTACAAAACTGGTTCCTATAGTTGTAGTGTGAGAGGAGAAGCACAATGAAGAGAGAACGAAATCCTTACGCTGGATTCTGGACCTTTGAAGATTTCAAGGTCAAGTATTTTGGCGAGCATGCCGATGTCCCCCGACGATTGGCTCGCGAATTCTGGAACGATTTTAATTATGCCTTTGTCGGTGGGCTAAACCGATATATCAAAGAGACAACGGAGATTTGTTAATGCTGACTCTCGAAGAACTGACTGACCATCGCGACGCTATCAGCAACCTTAACAACCGAGCGCGAGTAACCGCCGACGAGTCGCAAGCGCTTGAAACTGTTACACTAATGCTCTCGGCGCTGATTTATCAGCTAGAAAATCAATCGATGTCCTTTACTCCTTAAAATTCGTTCTTATTGTTTGATTGTCCCCGGAAAAGGAGAAGGACATTGAAGCTGACCCGACAGCATTTTGAGCTTATCGCAAAGGTCGTGAAGACTGCCGAGCTTGGCACGTGGCACCGTGAGCAACTCGCCCTGCAATTCCTGGTCGAAATGCAAAAGACTAACGCCAATTTCGACAAGTCGCGTTTTCTCAAAGCGTGCGGGGTTTAGTATGGAATGGCGCATTTATATCGTTGTTCGCGGCATTGCTGAAGTCGCTGGCATCTTCGCAACTTTCGAGGACGCAGAAGAAGACGCCATGTGGCTCAAGCGTCACGGATATAAAACGGAAATCGGATATTTAG
>Ga0208790_1000654_pt1 | contig 16109 bp, 6 predicted proteins | sample 10_taG_FD_184083 | JGI IMG/M metagenome (GOLD analysis project Ga0208790, IMG submission 184083) | Marine viral communities from the Subarctic Pacific Ocean - 10_ETSP_OMZ_AT15264 metaG (SPAdes) (version 2) | ecosystem: Environmental > Aquatic > Marine > Oceanic | place: Pacific Ocean | collected... | reverse complement strand
ATATTGCAGCGACTGTAAAAAGAAAAGGAAGTTAAAATCCAACCGAGAGTACAAAAAGAGGGCTAGAAGTAGGAAAAGTACCTAGTCTATCTTCAACAATATGTGGATTTAGAAATCGTATTTTTCATAATGCGATAGAAAGTATGCATAATTAAAAAAGAGGGGTTACTTTTCATCCTTTTCGTCGTCCCGAATGTCCGTCAGGCAACTTCCTTACAGGCCAAAGCGAAGTCAATCGTATTCGTTGGGCTTTTTATAAATCTTTGTACTTTGTAGCAGTACCTTTAAACTCTAAAGGTCTTAATAAGGCTTCTGCGAGTCTTCTTTGTAATAGAGTTGCAAAATCACCTCTTGCTATATTTTGTCCCCCTTTTCCTATTGCTTGAATTTTATTTTTCTTAAATTGAATTATAGGCTTATTGCGTGCAAAATTCCAATTATCATAATAGTTTTCCCTTACGACGTTTCCTTTTACCTTTCTTGTTCTATTGTAACCACCAAATAATCCATGAAAATTTCCTAATCCGCCGTATTCTTCAATCTTTGAAAAATAATCATCTGAATCCTTGTAGTGATAATACTTTTTGCCGCCTTCCATATGTGTACCAAACTTATTCCACAACCTATCTATAGGTAAATTCTCTTCATATCTTTTTATAACTTCAGCACTATGTCCCAACTGAGGGTTTTCTTTAAGATATTTATAAGAAGAATAGTTTACTGACTGTGCTTTCTGTTGATAAGAAAGCGGTTTATTATATATTGGATTAGGCTTCCCAAGTCCAAATTTTGTACGCCATGCGAACAGTCTGTCTTCATTATGAGCTTTCAAAACATATTGTGGAATATCATCTATGACTGCTTCTTTAAAAACCTTAGGGTTGGTCAATACTCTCATAAATTCAGGCAATTTATTCATATAATCCTGAGGCTTAATACTATTTGCTATCAACCTACTAATAGGTGTACCACCGCTTACTGCATATTTAACACCTTTTGCTCCTGCAATAGGGTCAGCAATTATAGACATAGCCTTACCTAAATCAGCTTCAGGAGATGGAGTTTCATAATTACCAGATGGTAACAAACCAAATAAATTGCGATCAGTACCACGGTATAAACCTTTTAATAAACCCGTTGGTCCTGTATCTGGAAAAAGATTACTTATTTTATCAATAAGATTATAATCAGATTTTTGAATTGAACCATATGCATAAGGATTTTCTTCCTGCGGAATAGGAATATCAACCCTTGTAGATGAAGGCTCTTCAATATTAAAACCGAAATCTCTTTTAAATTTAGGCGGCATTTTTAAGTTCCTCCTCTTCTTCTTTTTCCTTCCGCGCTTTTTTCAACATTTGCGATGCCCTATGAATAGGAATACCAGTCATCTCTTCAACCCACATTTCAGGTACTTCTGCTGTTCTATAAAGACTTCTTCCAAATCTGCCAAATGGCGCCCAAGTCCAAAGCTGATAATTTAGAAATGGTTCCCAATCATTGTTTATAAGAGCTTTTGTCGGTCCGAGAACAAATCTTAATGAAGGACCGGTAACAGTTGATAAAGGAGCAAGTGCCGGATGTGGCCACTGATTAAAGAATGCACGTTCTCTTTGTTTCTCATCTCCAAATAACCAGTCTGCAGTATCCTGCATATAAGACATTGGCGGAGGCATAGCAGAATCAAAAATAGATGATACAAATATATTGGCAAGCGCAAAAGTAAAAGCATCTAATGTTAAAATACGCTGAAACCTTTTTCCAGGTATTGTGTTTAAATCAAAATTATAAGTAGCTGCGCGTTGATAAGCAAGTCGTCTGAATCTTACAGAATTCCATGCAAACGGCATAAAACGAGTAAGAATTTTTCCAGTAGTAGTTCTTGAAAAAGCTGGTCTGGCGCTAGAATGATATAAAAACTGTGTAGCTCTTACGCCTTCGGTTGCCATTCGAAGTAAATATGGATTATCAAATTTTATATTTGGTATTATATCAGAAAGTATTTCATAATTATTGAGATAATGGGCAAGAAATGAATCCCTACGTAAAGACCGTTCTGATTTACGCATAAACCAAGCCCCGCCATCCACGAAAGCCTTATTGATACCATGGTTTTTAGCCAAATCCACCAATGACTGATCGGACATACTGTAATCTTTTTTAAGCTCATTAACAAATTCATTCAAAAAACCTTTTACTTTTTTACCTCTAAATCCCCGCTCTAAACCTGCCTCAGAAACAATAAAGGATTCTATTGCACCAGACTCTTCTGCAAATCTATTTAACCACACACTTATATTATCTGGAGTAGCTTCCGTCCCATCCTGTAATTTTGCTCCTTTAAAAATATTATATAAAAATGCTTTGTCTTTAGTGCGAGTAAAATGACGTAAACCATTTTGTGAAATAGTGTTTACATTTCCTCCCATTAGATTGCCTAAAGCTGTTTTTGGATGGGACAACAATGAGATGAGCTGCCATTTTGCATCAAAAGCCCCTATTTTCTTGGCTGCATCTATTAAAACACGTTTTCTTGCTTCTGGAGATTTTGGCAATTCACCTAATAAAGGCAATTTAGGGGTTTTCTTTCCCCCCAATTTGAAAGCAACCCACTCTAATTTGCTTGAAATATTATCATCGCTTAACCAAAAATAAGCTGTTTTACGAATCTTCTTTAATCTTTTGTCTTTTTTTAAAATTTCTTTTACATAATCATATTCTTTTAATTCTTCGCCAGTAACATAGCCTTTCTTTTTTTTCTTATCAACTCTTTCAACGAAATCTTGATAACGTTTTAGTACAGGTTCCTGTAATCCAATAATATCTGATGTGAAAGCAGATGTATAACCCATTACATCGCGTGCATACATCTTCATAAAGTTTGCCCACTCCTGCATATCACTCCCTTTTAAAAGAACATTTTTATTGGTAAACCTTTCTATTGTTCTATGTGATATAAGAGACGTTAAATTTCGATAAAAAGAAGAAACCCATTGATTTGAGTAATATTCTGCTACATCAAAATCTAAACTAAAACCTGGCATTGGAGTGTCACCTCTCGCCTTACCGGTTCCTGGTCGATCGCGAAACCCAATATCATCCAACATGCTTCGTTCACTTTTACTTGCTAAAAGCCATTTTATTGCAGTTTCACTGGCACCGCCATCTTCTAATCCGCGACCTCCTAAAAATTGTTCAAAATCTACTTCTTGTTTTGCTACAAACCGATCTACAAACTCTTCTTTACTTATTTTCCCCCTTAAAAAAAGTTCTCTACTGTTCTTAATTCCTTTGCTAGCCATCCAGCGCTGCTTAATTTTATATTTTTCAGTAGACTCAACAACACCATTTAAAAGATCATCGGCATAACGCCCAGCTTCATCTTTTAATAATGCTATTTGTTCTCCTATAAACTTCTGTACTTCTCTTCGACTTTTTCTTGTAGCACGATGATTTGTATGAGGCCAATAAAACCCCTTCACCTCACCAATGGATGTATATGCAGAAGGTCGCCATTCTTCTTTACCAGTAATTTTATCTATAGTAAATCTTTTTCTGTTATTTTCTCGATATTTTTGCGCTTCTTTAGATTCGGGCTTTAGCTTCTTTTTTGCTATTTGAGCTTCAAGACCTATTTCATACTGTATACGATTTAAAAGATCAACGGAAAGAGACGTATTGTTAATTAAATAACGAACTTGTTTTTGATTACCAAAGGATGCAGCATCAAATAATTTCTTCTGTATCTTTTCGATTTTTAATCTTCCACTTGGGGTAAACTCAACTAATTCATCTTTTTTACCATATACATGATTATCGTCTATTTTACCCCAATCAATATTAGAAGTAACCCATTTTTTGTATGTATTATTAAAAAATCCTTCATGTTTTTCTACAATCCAATCCATTACTTCTTCACCAGTTTTTTCAACTGTCTTGCCTTTCTCAGTAATTTTATATATTTTATCTTTTAACTCATTATAAAAAGGCTCGTTTTCTTTCCATAGTTTATTATACTCCTCTCTGCGCTTGGCTTTTGATTCTGCATTTCCTTGCTTACCAACATCGGAATCTTTTAATTTTCTTGATATTGCAGCTCTATGTAATTGTGCAAATTCAGTATGTCCATTTTCTTTGCCTAGGATCTGATCTCTCCAACCATAATAACGTTGGATATATTCCTGACTATATTCCTTGTCTATATTTTCAAGATTATAAATCTGATTAAATGATTCATTCAAATATTGATATGAACTAAAAGGAAGTCGTACATCAATAAACCCTGCTTTATTTTTACCAGCATCATAAGGAACGGTTTTTTTATATACCTGACTCATATCATAAGAAAGTTGTTTTTCCCCAAGCCGTTCAGGAAACAAATAGTAATAAAGTTTTTTTACTCGCGGTTCAGTTGCGCTTGCAATTCTCATTCTACTAATAAATCTCTGAAAGTTTCGAAGATCTCTATAAGTAGCATTAGATATTTTTTTACCAATTCCATATGCTTCAAGACTGTATTGAATAAATCCTTCTTCAACACGTAATGCAGCATCCTGCGGCATAGCTTTTAAATCCTCAACAAGTTTCTTTAGTACGCGCGGTATATCTTCTGGTATTTTATCTGCTGGAATGTCTTCTACTTTTTTTCCTTTAAATACATCATCAAAAAGCCTCTCTAAAACAAGTTTTACTTCAGTTTCCTTTTGTGATTTCGTAATCCCTTCTCCAGGTTTAACGGTTTCAGGGCTTAATTCTTCTCCTTTCAATATTTCTGTTTTACCCAACGGTTTATCGGATCGAATTATATCCCAGGTTTTAGCAAACCCTGCCATAAAATCTTTTTTAATCCGTTCTGGGACTTCCCTGGTTTCCATTGGAAAACGATTAAAGCTGGTTTTATTATAAAATTTACTCCAGTTATCAAGAGCATCTTTATAATAATCAATCATATTCTCGTTTTGTTCAATTGCTGGTTTCGCTGTTTCTTCTTTAAGCCAATCACGTATAATTTTTTTAGATTGCTGACTTGTGTACGGTTGTGGATATAAAGTACCCATCGTATAGTAATGATAATAATCAAGAGCATTTTTAGGAAGAATACCAAGCTCTTTAGCTTTTTCATGAATCTCACGCTTTACTTCTTTCATCGTCTTTTCTACATCAAAAATCACATACTTCATGGGTAAAAATTTCCCTTTATTCCCCATACGTGAATTACGCCAGTTTATTTTAGTTACAGTAGCTTCTTCAGCTAATAGCCCCAAAAAATCCATAGCTTCTTTTTCTGTTCCACCAGCATCTATAATAGCATTGTATAATATTTCACCTTTTTGGGATATTCTAATAGCGCTATATAAATCTAAAGCATCATTTAGTAATAATTTTGCTTCTTTTAGGGGTTCATGAGGAACCACCAACCCATCCTCTTTGGCTTGGTCAAATAGCTTTTGCCACCTGGGATCTAAAGTTGGATCTTTTCTAAGTCCCATTACTTTTAATAGTTCAATATCCATCGGCGCTTTTGTTAAATCTGGATTATCATCTACAAGCTTATCTATTCTATCTTGCAATTCCTTTTTATTTGTTTCAAGATAAACAGGAGTAATCTTTAATTTTTTACGAATAAGATATTTTTTTGCATTAGGATCTTTCCATGCTTCATTCCAAGTATTAATAAGATTTCTCCAAGCCTTATTACCGCGTATATATCGTATATCAATATTATTGCTTGCCATTTTATTGGATAACCAGAGAAGAGAGTTCATACGATATTCTGTAGAAGTTGCATTCTGCATAGCTTGCTGCACTTCTGATATACTCCACTGTTTGCCACTATTCCAATTTTTACCAAACAGCTTATTGTTTACTTCATATAAATCACCGTAACTAGTATTAATAATATCATTATATTTAAAATCAAATTTTTTACCCTTTGTATCTACTGCTCTAATATTGGAAAAAGAACTCTTAAGAAGAACTTCTCTCATTTCTAAAGGTGACAACATCTCCCAAAATTCAGAACTATCAGCAGTTCTTGGCGTTGCTTCTCTTGCAGATTGTCTCCTATAACCTTTTGAATCATCTAATTGCTTTTCTGAAGTTTCAAGATATACAGTACCATATTTTTTACCACCTTTTACCAAATCAAGTTTCATCTTGCCGTCATGATTTTTAATAATATCAGCAGTCATAAAGTTCAATATGGTTTTTGCATTAACTACAGCTCCCATCTGTTTCTTACCAATATAAGATGACATACCGGCTTTTCTTAAAGCAAAGGGAAGATACTGGCTTACTTTGCTTGCCATAAACGGTGGAATTGGGCCAGTTCCATATAGTTCATTAAATTCTTCTGCCTTTATCGGATATTGCGCCCATTTACCATCAATCTTTATTGCATTTTCATTTCGATTGGCTTTCACAGCTTCACGAAAAGCTTTAGGTAACCCTTGATAAATAAATACTTGGTCACCATCTACATCTGCACCGTCAATATAAAAATGATCTTTAGGATGCATATAAACTCCATGATCCTTAACGCCTTCAGTATTTTCAATAAATCCATCAAAACGAAGTATTCTTGTACCGCTTACAGCAGGTGACGGTACACGCATTAAAGCTATCTCAAGATAATCTTCCAACTCTTCTACGTTACTGGATTTCTGCTTTTTCGCTTTTTGATATTCATCCCATAATTCTCCAAGCGTAGAATCTTTTCCTGTCTCACCCCACTTTATAGGCATATCCCGCAAAGAATAACCAGCCTTAAATGTACCATTTTTTACCGATCCATGTATTAGCTTGGTAACTGGATCATTTCCTGCAACCCAGGAATGTGCTGAATACTTCCATTTAGGATACATATACTTATTTTTCCGATACCTAAGTATCATAGATTGATACAATTCAGGCTCTATCATGGACACTATGGGGTTAAAATCGCTGTATTTCGCCCATCTTTGTAATCTGGTTGTATAGTCCGTTAATTCTATAAGACTCTGTTCATCGCCAAAAGAATCAATATATTCATTATACTTGGTTTCTTTAACCACGTGCATAAGCAATCGTTCATAAAGCGGATGATATGAATTGTTAATCAGATAGGTGAACTCCGCATCCCCAATATCGCCTATATTAAAATTTCTTGGTATAGGCGTATCTTTGTCTACTGATAAAGCTTTAACAATTTCATTTGCTTCTTTTACCCCTTCTATATTAGGAGCAAAAACTTTATCCATAAGAGAATCAAAAGATTCTCTAGGTATCTGCAACTCGTTTAATAAAACATGAAACGGTTTTTTTATTGATTGAGGCTCAAGCGCATGAGAGTCTTCCTTTACACCGTAATCAATACGCAAATCTTCTAACTTTATTTTTACAGTTTTAGGATTCTTAACCTTTTTATTGGTACCGTGTTTACGAAATTCATAAGTAACATTACCATCCTTATCCTTAATTCCTTGTGCGTGATATATATTCTTTTTATCAGGAACAATCTTGGCAGCGCTGATCATTACAATTCCACGATTCTTGGCACCCATAGCAGTATCATATTTAGTATGAGGCGTATGTACTCCTCCCTTTACAAGAAACAACTTTCCATCTATCCAAGCAGCTATCGAAGGTTTTAGGCGCGATGTAGAAGTGTCAAATCCATTTACCTCTAAAAGTTTTTTATACAAATCTGTATGAAATACAAGATAGCCATCAATTTCGCTTCCATAATAATCTTCACCACTAATAGTTTTGCCATCATTAGTAGTATAAAATTTTTCGTGTTTAACACCTTTTGCGTTTGTTTTGTGTAAGCCGCTTGGCATGTCATCCACTACTATAAACTCGATACTACCATCGGGAGAAATATCTTTAAATTGATCAAGCTGATCTTGAGGCATACCTTTGCTTGCCAAAAGAGATTCACGTTTTACTCTATCATTTGCATTTTTAAATTGAGCGTAAGGTTCGTAAAGAAAGTTTGACATAACCATCTTGCGATATATATCCCATGCTTTCTTACCTACTTCTGCGTTTGGAAATCCGTCTTCAAAATTAAACTTAGCCCAATTATCAAAATCTTCTCTAATATGATCTCTGGCTTTTGGGTCAATTTTTTTCAATGAGTTTACATAAGTTTCCCACTTTTTAAGATCAGTTTTAGGATGGTAAGGATATACTCTTTCTGCGCCACTATCTTTTCTGGGAATTTTAGAATATTGACCTTTCTCATCCAGCTTGGTAGTAAAATTCCACCAGTCTTTTGGCGCCATAACATTCACAAATTTTTTTAATTCAGGATCATATCTTTTATCATAAGGCATGTAAAGAGTATCGCCAACTTTGGTTTCTTTAAACTCTACAATCTTAAATTTCGGCCCGAATACTTTAAAACCTGTTTGAGCTGGAGCTTTCATAACAGAAGTAATTCTCTTCCCTGCTACAGGAGGGACAGCAGCCTTAAAGTTTTCTATCCTAGCAATATCTCTTTTATAAGATTCAACTTCAGAAAGCCTAGCAAAAACAACATCAGCTGCAGCCGTTTGTCTTGCCGATTTCTCTCGTTGTGGAAGCGATCCTTTTAAATCTCCTAGGACTCTATCTAATTCTTTTAATGACAGTTTACTTATATCAATGCTTGGTGTCTCTATACGACCAAGAGCGTTTTGTGCAATCATGGAGGATGATGACAACTCAAGAATATTTCCATATCCTTCTCTTTGAACTTTTTTATGCAGAGCAAGTTCATGAATCAAAATTTCTTTTCTCTCTTCTGTAAGTTGTTTTTCAAACTTTTTTTCTAAATCTATATCCACTCTAGCCTCGCTAGGAATAGATATCACAGCTCTAAGAGATTCTATCTTATCAATAATTTCTGATTCAGACATACTGCGAGACAAATCTTCTGCTCTTTTTATATTATCCTGACTTAAATATTTTTTAGGAGCTTCTTTCGCAAACTTAGCTGGCAAACCTTTAGGGAAAGAAACTTCAGCCCCTTCAACTCTTTTTCCATCAACATAATAATGCGTTTTATTTAATTTTCCATGCTTATCAATGTATGACTGAGGAACTTCAAATGTTAATATTTCTTTTCCGTAATGCTTAGCTTCATCAATATCAGTAGTTGTAGAGAGCCTTTCTCCAAACCCAGTTACAACATCTCCACTCCCAACATAAGAACCTTCTTGTATATATTTATCTTTACTTTTACCACCAACTCCTCTATATAGAGTTACTAAACCACCTTCAGCTGCCAGATTATCCTTCAGCATAGGTTGAATTATATCTCTATATATCCCTATCTCTTCACTTTTTAGGGGTTCGCCCGTAGCTTGAGCATGAGTTCTTCTTTTATAACTCATAATCAAGCCTAAGTCTTGCATTTGTTCAGTAGTTAGATTATTAAAATAATTCATATAAAACTCAACATCTGCTTTAGGAAGCTCTGGAATACTAGGATCATCCATTCTTTTATCTGCTTGTTTTCCAATTTTTACATATCTTTCTAAGTCCTCATATAATTCTGGTTGTTGCTCAAGCGCTTTTTTTCCTCTTGATAATCTAGAATTTGGGTAAAGAGTTGGATTTGCTTTCCATTCCTTGAAAGTTGGTTGTTGTTGGTATCCTTCTGCTGTAGCAGCCAGCTTATCAACATTCTCTGCTTTAAAATGTACTTCATCTGAAGCGGGAGGTCTATTATCTGCAACTCGCTTACCGTGTGGATCATAAACAGTTCTATAATCTAAATTATTACCTAAACGATCAAAGTAAATATATGGATATAACTTTTCTGTATTCATTCTGTTAAATACAGAACGCATCTTCTGTTTAGCAGATGGAGATACAACATATTTAGGATAAATATCTTCTATTTCTTTTATAAAATTATCATAAGATACTTTCTCTTTTACAGATTTATTAAAGACCTCAACTACATTTTCAAGTATCTCTACACTTGATTCTGTATCACCTACCGTTTTTTCTATCTCTAGTAAAAAGTCACGTATATGATTTGGAGCATCAACTTCTAGTTGATCTTCTACAGGCCTATCCATATTAATAAGATCACGAAATTCTTTAACATCAACAGTTGCATCTTCTCCACCTCTAATAACTTCTAAAATAACCTCACTGTCACCTTCTTTTACCCGTTTTTTCTGTTCAGTGGTAAGCTTATTGTAAACCGCATTTCCTTCCTGTGAAATCTTTAACTTTTCATCTCTTACTTTATCTGTAACTTCTGCAGCAACTTCTCCTGTGCGAATCTCATTCTGCATTTCATCCATATCATTCATAGTACGGATTCTAGCAAGAATTTCTTCATCTTCAGAAAGTTCATCACGCTTTCGTTCCTCAAGCAATTCATTACGCCTATCCTGCAATTTCATATCTTTATATAAATCAAGCATATGCGCTTTTGCAAGTACCGAAGGAATTGAAGGATCATCAGGCTCTAATTCAGGAAATAACTCTAATTGAGGATTGTAACTTTCAAACCGCTCTCCAATATGTTTATTAAAGTAATTTCTCACGTAATCCTGTGATACAGGATGAAGAGCAGAGTATTCTTCAGCAGAAATCATTTCCCGTTCTCTGCCCTTTAAAGCATCACCGTATAAATCACTTTCAGAATTATCAAAAGCTTCAGTGTATTTACGTGCAGCTTTTATCTTTGCATTTGGATGCTTATAACCAAAAAAACCGCCTAACATATACTCGTATAATTGAACAGAAGTAGGTGCGCCTTGTGCAGTAGCTATACCTCCCTGTAATACAGAACCTAAACCAGTACGGACAACCTTATTCCAAATGAAATCTTCAGCGCCCTTTCTCACTGACGGGTTTGGATGCTTCATCATCTTACCAATATTTGTGAAGTTTCCAATACTTCCAAAAGCTCCACCAAAAATAGCCCCATGGACATAAGAATTCATCCACTCGCTGGGCCCTTCCCAGACACTGCTAACTGCGGATGCGGCACCAAGCTCTTGTGCGCTAGTTAATATATCAGCAGTAACATTACCTGTCTTTAAATACTTATCAACGCTTACACCGGCTTTACCCAAACCTGAATAAAGCTTTTTATTTAATGCACCACCGACTCTAAAGGGAACTGATTTAGCCGTATCAGATGCAAGGAATCTGCCAGCCGAAGAAAGACCTTTGACTATTTTTGCACCACGCCCTACTTGTGCTGCCCCTACCCCTACCCGCGCAAGCGCAGTAGCACCACCAGTAAAGAGTCCAGCTACTATTGCAGGAACAAAGCCAACCAGAAAACCCATGCTATGAGCTATTTGCCCTGCTCCCGAGGTTGGTTCATCAGCCCACCCTAATGTGGTAAAACCCTGGACGGCACCAGAAGTGAACTGATTTAATATATTATCTTGTTTGGATTCTTCAGCGCTTATATTGCGCTTAAAAGGTATGTCTAATTCTTTTGATGCTTTTTCTATTTCATCTACAAAATCATCATCAAAAAGAAATGGATTACTTTTATATACAGAAATATACCGTTGTAATTCATACGGATCCATCTGTTAGTTTACTTTTGTAATCTTTTTATATCAGCACTTAATTGAGCGACTAAATTGTCTCTTATTGCTTCGAATTTTTTTGGATCCCATGCATACTTCGCACTAATAGAAGCATATTTATCACCCATAAGGTCTGATTTTAGTTTTATTAATTCACTTAATACTGATAGTTTTATTTTATCTCCTTTGGGGAGAACTTCTACATCCTTTACATCTTGTCTCATTGCGACTTGCTTCTGTTGCAGATTTAAAAGAGCATCCTCTTCATTAAACCCCCCGCCCCAGAATCCGCCCTTCTCTCCTGATACACCGCCAAATTCATAACTTGGATCATAATGCTCTAGTTTCAAAACAAAATTTTTCGCTTTTTCTTCTTGTGTAAGCCGCCTATCTAAATCTTGGGTTGCCACATATTGCTCTAAGGCAGCCATCGTTTTTGCTTCTGATATTTTTTCAGCAACAGAGATATAACGCCCTCCTTTTACATCAACAGATGCCCCAGCTGGAGCCTCGGGGTTCTTAACCATTTTACCAGATTTAGAATCTTTTACAACAGGGGGAATTACATTCATATCTTCATCAAATACATTTGCTCCATAAGCTCTAAAGTTTTCCGAAATAAGCTTTTTCTTAGCTAACTCATTTTGATTGCGCTGTAATAATAAAAACGGCAATTTGTTTAATAATTCATTTGGATCTATTGGCATGATTTTTCTCCTGTTCTAATTTATTGCAGATAATCTCATCAATCTCTTTAAGCCCAATCCCAATCGTCATCGTTCTGCTGATCCTCCAGATACTGATCATACTCATCTTTTGATGAAAAACCAGCTTTATACCAATCTGTTTCAGCAGTTAACTGAATATTTGCATCATGTCCTATAAGATTAGCTATTTGATTTTGTTGTTCTGTTACATGTGCTTGTCTGAGATCAAAAATACTTTGGTTTCTATTCAGCCCTAATAACCCGCCTTGTTGTTGCAGATTTCCATATTGCATAGTATTATACATATTATTCATCCCGGCCCTATGAAAGCCTCGTGTAGATGTGTTTCCTCTAAACTGATTTGTCATTCCTAATAAAGAATTCTGTATACCTTTAATTTGCTGTCGATAACCTTGCTGAATAAATTGTTCTTTTGAGGGATCATAATCTGCGAATGTGCCTCTAAGCTCATCTGGCATAGTATAATCTGCCAATAAATTATCTGTTGATGTATTTATACCCCATGGATTTGGAGACGTTTGGTTCAGGTCAAGAAGTCCTGTGTTAAAAGTCCCAGATTTTCCTGGTCCATAAACCCGTCCTAAATCATTCCCCCAATTTTGGATCGGCATATCTAACCTCCCCAACCAAATGGTTGCGTAACAAAACTTGGTTGATAAGGCAGACCTGATAAACGCCTTAATGAAGGCATTCCTTGATCAAAATCATTTCTTCCCAATAATTTACCTAACGGTGTATTAGCGTAATCTTGAGGATTAAAGGACTGTAGACGAGAAAGAATAGAATTGTCGACATTTGCAGAACCCGAACCCAAACCCAAATCAAATCCTTTAAATGTACCTAACGATGAAGTGTCAGCCTTTAAAAGAGATGCTGCATCACCCGTTTTTGGAGCCATACTGGCCATATTATTTTGCAATTGTTGTTGAAAACCTTCAGTATTAAACAAACCTTCCCATCCGCCTAGCCCCATTTCTTTAGCTGAATTCCAGCCTGTTACTCCTTTGTTAATACTGCCCGCGCTCATATATCCTGATGCAGCATCATATAATGCATGAATATTCTGTTGTGTATTAAAATCTTTATAATATCTATCTAATTCTCTATTAGCTTCTTTTGCTTTTGTCCTGCCAAATAGTAAATCGGTTCCATATTTCTTTCGTCCTTTAGCAGATCTTTCTCCAATTTCGCTACCCACTCTACTACCAACTCCAGCACCTGCTGCTATCATCCAAGGGGTGGCAGCTCCACCCGTAAGAGCGCTTATTGCAAGCCCCCCTAAAAGTCCTCCAATCCCTCGTCCCCAACCACTTCGCGAACTTTGTCGTTGTTGGTAACCACGAATATCATCACCATACTTAAAAAACTTATCTTTGCTTCCCTTAAGTAAATTAGCTAATGTTATATTTGCCTGCCCTGCTGTTATTTTATTTTCTGGCATAATCTTTTCCTATGTTTTAATCATCAAATATTACTTCAAAATATCCTACTGCATCATCGTTAGTACTGGAGGCCCCAGTTCTACTGATCGCAATAGAAATAAACTGTCCTGCGGCAAACGAATATGTATTTCTGCCAAACTTTTCATAATTGCTCCAAACACCAGTTGATGTAACGCTAGTTGATGATGTTTGTACAAGAACAGAACCGTTAAGAAGCACAGTAATTATCATTGTAGCAGTTCCGGCGTCATTCGTACAATTACACTGTACAGAAGCACCAACCACACTGCCAGGGCGGTGCATAACATATCCACGAGTAGTAGACATTGCAACACCATTTACGGTATCCATATACCATGTAGCAGAACTACTACCAGTTGCTTCGCCAAAATTAAAAACAGCTCTTGAGCCTTTTATTTCACCATCAATTGTTAAATCATTGTTTATCGTTAAGTTTTTATCAATATGATGATTGCCCTTAACTTTTAAATTGCGCAATACAGTCTGATTTCCATTGCTGGAAAAAGGTAACTCCCACACAGTGCCATTCTGTTTTCTGTAAATAGTTAACGGTTTATTTACAGGTATAGACAATATTTCTTCACCCTCACGAATTACTCTACCGGGATGACCCTTCATAAAGTATCTTCCACCTTCTTTAGTGTGAAGTAGTCTGCGAATATCCCTAGACATTACCTTACACCCTTGCGCAATACTCTGTATTCACAACTAATATCATTAATAGAAACTTGCTCGGTTGCAGGGGGATTTAACCTTAATTGAAACGATTGACAAACCAAAGATGGAGAAGGTTTAAAAACAGCTACTTTCCACATTGCACTAGTATTGGCAAAATTTACAGAAGCCACATCAGCAAAAGCTACAAACGCGCCGTCTTTATCTATATAACTTATTTCTAAAGGAGTAGCATTTGCGTCTGTTGATTTATATGTAACCGCTATTCTATATAAGCGCTTTAATTTATACGGTTCTCCAAGATCCATGGCTTTTGTTATCACTTCAATACTGCCATTATCAGCGCTGTCAGGCGAATATTCTTCCATGACTCCAGCACCTTGCGCTATAATTAAATTATTGTCTCCATTTATTGCAAAATTTGTATATGCAGTACTTGCACTAAACAAAGTAGTGTTATATACCCAGGATCTTGATCTGAAATCATATATATAAGCATAATTAGCGGCAGAATCAGTACAATCTGCCATCACAATCAATTGTTTATCCTTTGGTGCATAGCCAATAATAGTATTATCAGTAACAAAGGTTTCCCAAGAAGGAGAATAACCGCTTGGCGCTGTTCCTGTTGGTGAAATCTTATTTTCTGTAAGATCAATAATTTTATTGCCATCGTAAAAATAACAACCGCTACTATTAACCCATGCAACTCCATATTCGGTTCTTACAGAAGCTCCGGGGTGCTTTACACCCTTATGTTTATAACTGTTTTCTAAAAACCACCCTGTATCTAATCCATTGGACACATTAATAACAAATAATGTTTTATGTTTAAATGCAAGCAGTCTATCAGCAAACTCTTCAAGCTTTACATATTCTTCTGAATCGCCAAGTACAACATCTATATAATTCCGAGTTGGAAACACATCAAACATCCCGGGCTGACTATACATTATCCTATCGCCAAAATGCTTGGGATCCGCACTGTCTTTTGTAAGCACTTTTACATTTGCTATAAAGGTTCTTCTATTACAGACAACCGACGTTTTATAACCTTCGTTTATACCCCCTATATCATTACCAAATTCATCGGGCGAATATCCGTTTATACTGTCAAATGTTTCAAGATTGGGAGTAATAACATCAATTGTAGGAGAATAATAATTATTAGTAGCATTTTCAGTCCATCCATCATCATTATATTCAGATTCCAAACTGGCTCTTACGCCATGCTGTAAACTCATATCCATGAGCAATACCCATCGATCACTTGTGTCTTTTTTTCTACAATAAAGTCTCATACCGCTAATTCGTTCACCATTTTGAACTGCACTAAAAGGAGTTGTTATTCTTGCTTGTATAGAAACTTTCTGACCTGCATTTACTGTAAAATTTTCAGTAGACGGACGAGCTTCCTGTATCAAAGATTCTTGATTCCCGTCATATATATAAGACATTCCAAAAGAATATATTGTACCGCCATCATCTGATGTTTCAGCATCCCAAGTGCTTGTTCCTTCATCAGCCATTGTAAATTCAAAGGCACACTTTCCTCCGCCAGTTGGATATGTGGCTTGTTCCAAAACATAAGTAATACCGGCAGGTTTAGGTAACGTACCTTTTAGTTCATACCATGCATAATATTCAGTTTCGGGATGTTTCCTATCTATAAAACCAAACCACTTTACTCTGCTACTATTATTAAAATT
>Ga0208790_1000653_pt1 | contig 16142 bp, 18 predicted proteins | sample 10_taG_FD_184083 | JGI IMG/M metagenome (GOLD analysis project Ga0208790, IMG submission 184083) | Marine viral communities from the Subarctic Pacific Ocean - 10_ETSP_OMZ_AT15264 metaG (SPAdes) (version 2) | ecosystem: Environmental > Aquatic > Marine > Oceanic | place: Pacific Ocean | collected... | reverse complement strand
CTGACCCCCCCCCTAGAATGATGACCGTATTTACAAAAAGGGGCCGATTTACCAAACCAGTTCAAACCAGTTCACAACCTTCGAGCAAGTTCTTTGCTTATCTCAAACTCAAACACATCAAAAATGCCAAGGATGTGCTGCCTGAATCTATACTTCCATACATTATGCCATGTCATCCTGTCAACCCCCATGAACTTTGCGCGATATAGTTCTGTTTTCTTTAGAACTCCTGATCCCTCGCAACTAAAGCAATCCATGCTTTTGTATCCTGTATGGATCGTACCTCTTCCATTACATCGTCTGCACCTATCTGATCCTACTGATTCCTGCATTGCTAACTCTGCTAGTCTCATGGCAAACCAACCTCTTACCTCTACGGGTAGTCCTTTGGGGTAAGAGCGCCTTGGCCGGTACTTCCACCCTTGCTCCTTGCCTATCTTCATAATCTCGTAGTAGACATACTGGAGCATTTCTTCGTAGTGGCTTTTCTCTCCTGCATACTTGAGTCTGGCGTATTTGGACACAATCCTTGGCATCCCGGCTAGGGCATAGCAGACATCTTCCCAAGGTCGTCTAGGGTTGTGCCATATTGAGGGACAAGGAACCGTGACTGATTTAAAATTCTCCTTCGAGGCTTTCCTCAAAATATACCTCCATGAATATTTTACGTGTCGGTGATTTGGGTAAGGCCAGTTCTATCTCCCCTGACTCAACAAACCACTGATATTGCTCACACGCGACCTCATGGATAGCACACGCATGATACTGCTCACACCCCTTGCAAGGTGACTTGTACTGCTCCATCATCTTTCTCCAGATTATGTTTTTTGCCACGAAACTGGAACCTTCAGAAAGATTTTGTGCATGAATTTGATGGCTGTCCTGTCCTTCACCATCTGTGTTGTGAACCTATAGACTCTCCATCCTTCCAGAGTGGCTAGGTTATACTTCTCACAATCCTTAGCAAAGCCTGCCCCTGTGGTATGCCTCCCCTGCACAAAGGTTCCCCCTTCGATCTCGACAGCGATCATATGCTGGGGCCATGCAAAATCAAACCTGAATCTTCTGCCTTTAAGAAACATATACTCCTCTTCATACTCGCCCAGATGGAGAGTGCAGGCAGCGTCTGCAATCTGCTGCGCAAACTCTAATTCCCCTTTACTTCTCTGGTATGTAACCACGCTCTAAATCCGTTTTAGAAGGCTCAACAAGCTTGGGGATGTCTGTCCTCCTCCCCTTTTTGAAAGAGAAGGGCTTCCCACTAAACCACAAAGGGATCACCGGATGCTCTGGGTCATATCTGTTCTTCAAGCACTCCAAATATCCATCGGGTTTTCTCAGCCACACCTCATCCTCCGGGTTCTCTTGCAACATCTTCTGCTTTTGAAGATGTTTCCATATAGAAAAGGCATAGTCAGTTAAATCTGTAATCTCTCCACATCCTTTTACATCCATCTTGTCCGGTCTTTTGTGCTCATTTTCACCCTTACGCATATGAGCGACCAAATGAATATGCAAGCCAGTCGTTCTCGCCGCCTCTTTCAGCATCCGAATAAAGTTCTTTTGCCCAAGATTCAAATTGGCTTGATCAGTCTGGAGGTCAATCATCATGAGGGAATCTATCACAAGGTGGGTAAACTGATTTGCAGCCGCCCATCTAGCCAAGGCAATTATCTCCGTAGCCCTAACGTGCTCCTCTTTACCATAGATGTAGACCTTACCTTCCAGATAGTCCATTACATAACTTGCTGCTTGGGTTGTAGGCTCTCCGACCCCAAGAGATTGTTTCACCATTCTTTCAATCTGAACGTGGATAGCCATTTCTGGAGACCAGAATAAAACTTTCTCTTCCTTGTCTGTGTACTTTCCATCAGCCCACCAAAGGCAAAACTGTTGAATCAGGGCAGACTTGCCATGTCCATTTATACCAGCCCAGACTGACAGAGTACCGGGAATGATTCTCAGATCAGTATCCATAAGGCAGGGAATCCTGCATCCGGATTTGTTATTCCTGTTTTCTATCCACTTTAGAGTTTCATCCCTAAAATTATTGGGCGAAAATACGTGACCAGAAACGTCTACAGGGGTCATGAAATCTTCAAGTTCAGGTGTAATAATCTGCATCAGTCTTCCTCAAATTCAACGAGAGAAACATCAGTATACAGCAACCACCGCTCTTGTTCAAGAAACTTCATAGCCCCCGGAACCCACTTACCGTTATCAGACCTCCACTCAATTCCCTCGTTGTGCTCATCAAGGCATCGGAGAATCTTGTCAGCAACTGTCTCGAGTTTATTCTTCCTCCAGTACTGGGCTATTTTCTTCTGGACTCCAAGCCGGTGACGAGGGTAACGAGAGCAGAATTTTACACAACCAGCCTGTTTAGGTGGACTCTTCTTATTCTTTTCTTTTAAAGGTTCTTTTAGTGCCACCACAGTGGTGGAGTCAGACCCTACCACAGGAGTGCACTCTGAATAAGATACAAGCTTGTAGACGTTGGTATCCCGATACCTCTGCTCACGCTCTAGGGTTCCAAAGGCCACCAACTGGGAAACCATCTTGCTACAGTACTTGGGCGTGTGCCCACTGCGCTCGGCAATCGTCTTCAAGCTAGGGAAGTGAGGCTGAGGGCAACTCAAGATAGCTGCCAGAACTCTCAGATGCCCACCCCTATGTCGATGGTCTTGGAGAATGTACACTGGGAGTGGACCCCAGAAGTTACCGTTGTTCATAGCCTGTCCCACTGGTCGAAACTGTAGTGGTTTTTCGCAGGAGTACGATTTACATTAAGCCCAATCTTGTCCTCGAGCCCAACGATACTTTTCTTGACAGTTCTCTTGGTAAAAGAGCATAACTCCCCGAGTTCCTTCAAGGTCAGATTTGAAGTCCCATCTGAGTTAATCTTGAAAGCCATAGCTAAAGCCACAAGCTTTTCGGACGAGCGGAGCTTCTTCGAGCGGAACAAAGCGGTCAGAAGATACTGCCTTTTCTCTTCAAAATTCAGCATAATCAATAACTTACACAGGGTTGCATTCGAATACCCCATATGGTAATCTTCCCTTTATGAAAAGTCAAGCCACTTACATGAACTGGCTTCACGAGCAACCATGCTGGGGATGTGGTAAATACGGGGTAGATGCCCACCATGTGAGACTGGAGACAGGTATAGGGAAGAAGCCCATAGACCTTCACGCTATCCCAGTTTGCAGGGCTTGCCATCAGAAGTGCCATGCCTTAGAATACACGAAGGAGCAACAGCTTACATGGCTATACAAGACACAGAATCGGGCAACACTCGCGTCGCTTATAAAGTGGTGACGCTCATCACCCTGTGGGTTGATAGTGGTCCCGAGCACGATGCGATAGCGAATCTAGCAAAGCAGATTCTCGAGCACGAGATTGGCGAACAGTTAGACGGGGCCGGGTTTCGTATTGGAGATACTGGGTACGAATTCGCCACCGCTGTTAACTCTATCGAATTTGTGAAACGCAACGACCTCCACTGATACTCATGAAAAAACGTTGGATACTTAGAAGCTTTCCGATAAGGAATGAGTGCGCTAGGCAAATCCTAGCAATAGACGTAGAGGATGGAATCCTCGAAGTTACAGTCAAGCCCTATAAAAAGAATAGGTCACTAGAGCAGAACGATATGTTTCATGCGTGGTGCGGATCAATCGCTGAAAAGACGGGGCATACCAAGGAAGAGATTAAAGAAATCGTTGTCGAATATGTATTCGGCACGGAAGAATACCTGAACCTCCAAGGTGAACAGAGGAGCAGGATAAGACAGACCTCGAGTATGAATGTTGGAGAGATGTCAGAACTCATAGAGAGGGCAACACAAATCGGTATCGAACTTGGGGCAGATGTCCCAGAGGTGACACATGGCTAACGGGCACTCAGCAGAAGCAATAGCGGCAACAGCACCAACGGATGATGACAGACGAGAATGGGAGAACTATATGGACGAAGATTGGCCAGCAGTTCGTAAACAACAGCGCATGAATGAACTGAACGTTGGAAAGAAACCAATGACCCGGAAAGAATTTCTAACCGCATTGACCAAAGAGCACAACCTTTCAATAGAAGATGACATTTTCTCGAAGAAAGGACTGTGGGCTATAATCAAGTTGAGCGGGATTGAGAAGATTCAGAACAACCTAAACATCCGGGTCACCTTTGATCACATCGTTACCGAGAGAGACTTTGCCGTCATTAAGGCAACCGCTCATGGTGCAAAAGAGGCTGTGCAGAGTTACGGAAGTTGCTTGCATGGGTCCAAGACCTCAAAACCGCCCGGCAATCATCATGGCTCTTATATGGTAGAGATGGCTGAGAAAAGAGCCAAGGCTCGTGCCGTGCTAAAACTGTGCGGGGCATACAAGTATGGCATCTACTCTGAGGACGAGTCAGACGACTTCAAGCAAGACAAATGAAAGATTCTGACTTTCCTCTACCTATTAGGGTTTGGCCTTTTCCGGAGGAAGCCGTAACTGAAGAGGTTTGCCAAAGGTGTGGCGTATGTTGCGAGATAGAAATTAAGCCTAGCTGGACAGACCCCAGACGATTTGAGTGGCTCCGCGCCATAGTTGAAAACCATGACAACATTCAATCCACTGAAAAAGGAATTCGAATCCGTTGTTCCCATCTCAAGGAAACGGTGATGGGGTGGCAAAGGATGCACTGTGATATTTATGATGATCGCCCTCAACTCTGCAGAGATTTCAATTGCGTAAGCTGGGCAAAGTACAGCGGCGACACAACCCAATACAATAGAGTACTGGAAAGGATGGGGCTTCTTAAAGACTCCAATTTTCCTGAAGAGCTAAGAGGGGCAGACATATGAGCCATTGGTACGACAAACAAGGTAACCCTCGCTATGAAGTGCCGGGGAAAAACGGGATGCGCCCTACTACTCTGAGAGAGGCAAGGAAGTATGGTTGGGTGCCGTCTGTCTCTACTGTATGGGGTGATGTTGTTCATAAGCCAATGCTCAATAAGTGGATGCAAAAAGAACTCATGGCTTCTCTATGGGCCGAAGCGCATTCTGCAAAAAACCTGAGCCAGTCAATGGGCTATCTAGAGTACGAAAAATTAGCCAGAGAAAGGTTCAGCCGCAACCAGCAAGATGTTATGAATAGAGGGACCATAATCCACGACCACTTAGAGCAATACTTTAAAAGCGGGAATGCTCCAGAAGGGTATGAGTTAATATGCCGGAACGTCCACCAGAAACTTAATGAGAGTTGCCCAGAGGGTGGCGATTGGGTTTCAGAAAAATCTTTTTCCCACCCCTCGGGATTCGGGGGAAAGGTTGACCTGATGAACGATGAATGGGTGGTGGACTTCAAGACAAAGGTATTTCCTGATAAACCCAACGTGAAGAAAATGGTTTATGACGATTATGGTGCGCAGTTGGCTGCTTACAACTTAGGGCTGGGAGGGACACGCAGGATAATGAACTTATTCATAGACGTTGGAGAAGGACACAGCGTTCTTGAATGGGAGCACGAGGACGTTGAAAGATTAACTAGAATGTTTTCTCATGCTCTCGCGTTGTGGAAGCTGATAAAGAAGTACGACCCATCATGGACTGATCTTAACTCTCTCTACCTTCAATAGGACAATGTAATCATGAATGTTAATAAAGTTATGCTAGTTGGACGAGTTGGAGCAGACCCTCAGATCAGAGAGTCTGCCAAAGGAAACATTGCTAATATTTCTCTTGCCACCAGTAGCGGTTATGGTGACAACGAGAAAGTTGATTGGCACCGAGTCACCTTCTTTGGCAAGATCGCTGATACTGTGAGCGAGTATGTGAAGAAAGGTCAGGAACTGTACGTTGAAGGAAGGATTTCCTACAGCAAGTACACTGACAAGAGTGGTGTTGAAAAGTACAGCACTGACATCATTGCCTACTCCATGCAGATGGGAAGGAAAGCTAATTCCTCTCCGGCCCAAAAGGACGATGATGATCTTCCGTTCTAATGGAAGAGCATCCGTGGAAGAAGGATCGGGAACAGGTCTTTAGAGTTTACCATCTCGCTCGACGTATCTGGGATAAGCGTTATGAGTTAACCCCAACAAAAGGGGTCACATGGGCTGATTGGTTTAAGGCTCACGCTGGAATGACCTTGGATGCATTCGCAGAATGGGCGAAAAAACACAGGTTGAGAGAAGCATGGAGCCGAAGCGTAAAAAAATCCGCCTCCGGGAAAAAGAAACAGGAAAAATAAAAGAACTATCATTCGTGCAGTATGACTCCATACAGGGTCACTGGTGCATCGACTCCAAGGGAAATTGGGAATGGTATGCTCATGACAAATGGGAGAAGGTAAAATGATTACCGAGTACCAGAAGATAATTCACAAGAGCAGGTATGCTAGGTATCTTGACTCGGAAGAACGCAGGGAGACTTGGGAGGAAACAGTCAATCGTTACTGCGACTACATGAGGTGGGTGTTGGCCGGGATTAGTGCAGATTTAAAACCTAAGCCTTATATCCATTTTCCTAAAGAAGTCAAGCAAGCCATCCTTGATATGGAAGTGATGCCCTCTATGAGAGCCTTCATGACCGCTGACCCTGATCCCGGAACAGGCGCTCTGACTAGAGACAACATGGCAGGATACAACTGCGCTTACCTTGCTGTGGACCATATAAGAGCATTTGATGAATCCCTCTACGTTCTTCTATGTGGAACTGGTGTTGGGTTCAGCGTGGAAAGGCAATTCATTAACCGTCTTCCGGAAATCGCTGACGAGTTTCATGAGTCAGACACAACCATTGTTGTTTCTGATAGCAAGATAGGATGGGCTAAAGGGCTGAGAGAATTGGTCAGCCTCCTATACCAAGGGATGATTCCCAAGACAGACTATAGTAGGATTCGCCCAGCCGGAGCGAGACTCAAGACATTTGGTGGCAGGGCGTCTGGTCCTGACCCTCTGGAAAGATTGTTTGGACACTACATACACACGTTCCAGAACGCTAAAGGCAGACGACTGAACAGCATAGAATGTCATGACCTCATGTGCTGGAATGGAGAGAGCGTAGTGGTGGGTGGGGTTAGACGAGCAGCAGAGATTAGTCTGAGCAATCTAACTGACGAAAGAATGAGACACGCAAAGACAGGCCAGTGGCATCTGGAAAACCCACAGAGGGCATTAGCCAATAACTCTGTGTGCTATACAGAAAGGCCAGACATGGGCATCTTCATGCGTGAGTGGCTTGCCTTGTATGATTCCAAAAGCGGGGAGCGGGGCATCTTTAACAGAGAGGCTGCTAAGAAACTCATGCCTGAAAGAAGAGACAAGGACCATGAATTCGGCTGCAATCCCTGTTCTGAAATTTGCTTGAGGAGTGCAGAAACGTGCAACCTTTCAGAAGTGGTGTTACGCCCAACCGACACGATTGATGATGTGTCTCGGAAGATAGGGTTAGCTACCATCCTTGGGACTATTCAATCCGCGCTCACCGACTTCAGATACGTCAGACCGATCTGGAGAAAGAACGCAGAGGAAGAGAGGTTGCTGGGTGTCAGCTTCACGGGAGTGTTTGACTGCCCAACGGTGCTCAACGCTACCCCGAATCAACTGGAAGAGTGGAGGACATCCGCTATCAATGTAAACGAGAAGTGGGCTAGGCAACTAGGTATCAATCCGTCTACAGCTATCACCTGCATCAAGCCATCTGGGACTGTGAGTCAACTTACTGGAGTGGCTGGGTCTGGCCTACATCCCTCGTACTCCAAGTGGTACATCCGAAGGATTAGACAGGACAAAAAAGACCCACTCAATCAGGCTATAATGGACGCAGGGGTCGAGTATGAGGAAGACCCATACAACAAGGAGGCTATAGTGTTCTCCTTCCCTATGAAGGCTCCTGCTAGGTCCAGAACAAGGCATGATGTTACTGCTATCCAGCATCTTGAGATATGGAAGAAGTTTGCCCTTCACTGGTGTGAGCATAAGCCAAGCGCTACCATCTACGTTGGAGAGGCCGAGTGGATGGAGGTGGGGGCTTGGTGCTACAAGAACTTTGATATACTCAGCGGAGTAAGCTTCCTGCCAAGGGCTGATGACGCTCACTCATACGAATCCGCTCCTTATGAAGAGATAACCAAGGAAGAGTACTCTATGTTTCCAAGGACCACACCAATAGACTGGTCCTCGGTGAGAGAGGAGGAAGATAACACCATCGGTAGCCAAGAGTTGGCTTGCACCGGAGACAAATGTGAGATATAGCTATGCCAGATGATAAAAGATGGGTTTGTAATGACTGTGGTTACATTATGTATGGGGAAGAACCTGAATTCTGCGAGAGTTGCTACTTAGAAGACATAGAAGAAGACGGAGGTGAATATGAGTAACCCATATTGCAGATTTAATCACGGTAGGATGTTAATGATTCGAGGAAAATTCTCTAAACTAGATGGAGGGCTAAGACAATACTACCACTGTCGAAACTCTTCCTGTAGTTACACCGCGCTTGAGCCTAGATTTGATGCCAAATTTTTTAAAGAGTTCGGGGATGACTACTATGAAAAAAAGGCTATTGAGGAAGGAATGATGGGAGTTGAGGATGATGACAAGCATCTTGCCTGCTCTAATTATCCCAACTGTGATATAGAAGGATGCGGGGAGCACTAATATGAATCTGATGATTATCCCTGATGCGCACGTTCATCCGGATTACAATAACGAGAGGTTCAGGGCGGTAGGTCGGTTGCTCATGGAAGAGCAGCCTGAGTGCGTGGTTTGCTTGGGTGATCTGGCTGACCTGCCGTCCCTGTCCTCGTATGATAGGGGAACCAAAGGGTTCGAGGGAAGACGATATAAAAAAGATGTTGAATCCGCTATCGACGCACAGGAACTCCTGTTCGCTGAGATGAACAGATTCAACTCAAGAAAAAGAAAGAACGGCAAGAAGCAATATAGGCCGCGCCTAGTGATGTGTTTAGGCAATCATGAGGATAGAATAACTAGAGCCATCAATTCTCAAGCGGAATTAGATGGGACTATCGGGATAGAAGACCTCCAGTATGAAGGGTTCGGGTGGGAAGTTGTACCCTTCAAGAGGTGTATTACGATAGGAGAAATCACCTTCTCTCACTATTTCACTACTGGAGTCTCCGGCAGGCCCATATCTAGCATCCACATCGGGCATACACTTGTCACTAAGCTTCATTGCTCCGCCGTTCAAGGTCATTCGCATCTGTACAACCACGCAGAACACACTCGTCCTGACGGGCAAAAAATATTCGGCCTGTCTGCGGGTTGCTTCTCTCATCCCGAATACTCCGAAAGCTGGTGCAGAGATACAGAGCACCAATGGTGGAGAGGGATTGTAGTTCTGGAAGATTTGGATGGGGAGGGGTACTACGATGGGGTCAGGACCATAACCCTGCGCAAGATTATGAGGAAGTATACTTAATACTCTTCACGCATCCAGCGGGGAAGGCTGTGATAGAAGACCACTCCCCCTTCTCATCCTTGGTGTTTGCCACCTTAACAACATCTTTATTCTTCTTGATTAGGAACCCAGTAGTTTGTAGGGTTGGGGGGTTAACTTCATCTGGCTTTTCCCAACCAGCGGTTCCTATGATGTCTTGCCATTGGACAGTGACAAGAGGTGCCTTCTTCATTTTTCGAGCACATTGTCAACCCGCTCAACAAGCTTGACTCTCAAGTCCCTCATCTTATCTTTGAGGCGGTTTATCCTTTCCTCCTTCACATCATCGCGCAGAATTCTATTCATTAGAATTTTATTGCTCTCTTTCTGGAGTCTGGTGATGTCTCCAGCAATGTCCTTTCTGGTATCATCTAATTTGAATAGCTTATAGTCTTCGCTTTCTTTGAAGTTGTTGTAGTAATCTCCGCGCCCGTATACCTCAAGTATTCCATCATTCAAACCCGTAGCCATCCGTATGGATGACTCATATTCCTGATACTTGTCGTATACGAATCTATTCCTAGTTGCTGTCTCGTCAAAGAAGAACCTTCTGGCAAAGGGAACCTTAGTCCATTTGACCTCACCCGTTTCTCTATGAGTTAACCTTCCACCGCCGGGGGTAATCATCCATACGAGGTCGGTACTTCTCTCAACGAAACGACCAGCGCCACCTGCCACTGTCTCCCAGATATACTCGAAGACATCAGGAGGTATACTCACTAAACCAGCCTCGACTTTAGACCCAAAAGAAAGAACATTGAGTGCGCGAGAAATCCCTTTGGTGATAACACCAGTGGATGACCAGTATCTTTCAGAAGGAGGATCAGATGAACCCCATGCTGGGTCTTTGTATATTGGTTGCCCAAAATAATTCTCGTTGACAGCAAGGTCTATTAATGGGTCTGAGATAGTTGGGCTCACGGTTTGGAGGGCCGCAACGAACAGATCATCGCTGCTCCCAAAAGAGAACGGAACAAAAGACTCAGCGGCTGAGGACATAACGTGCATCGTTGCTCTCCCCGGATTAGTATGACCCATCATCAGGGCAGCTAATGTGTCGCCAATAACGTAGGGAATATTATATCCATAAGGAAGAGGAATCTTGAAGAAGGTATCAAAGCCCGGCAAGTAGATGTGGGCCTGCCTTCCTCTCGCTCTTAAATCAATCTGCCTGTAACGGTTGATACCATCTTCGTCATCACCAGCGAGAAGAGAATTCAAAATCCCTTGAGAGAAACTGAAGAGAGCTATGCTCCCCATTATCTTCTGCACACGAGTGAATCCTCTATCTCCTTTGGGTCTCCGGAACATTGCCTGAAACATTCTCACAGTACCCTGAACCGAGGCATTAAAGAATAAGTACAGAGAGTTTAGAGCGACTCCTTTCTCCCCTTTCTGGGAGAAGTTAACCGTGAGGTTTCGGGAAATATCTGCAGCCCTTCTCATGGCTCTCTCTTCCGTCATCCCATTGGCTATAAACTCGTCTCTCGCGTTCTTGTAGGTGGCCAGCCTCATAGTGTTTTCAAAAACAGCATTGTACTCGCCAACAAACTCCAGCATTTTGTTCTTGAATCTTCTGGCTCCAGCAGCTGTAGTGTCGTTGATGTAATCGTTAAGCTTCTTCTCGAACTCGGCTGCATCCCTGAAAGCAAAGAAATCTATGCGGCCTCCTTGCTCAGAGAACTCTTTAGCTAATGCACTCCACTCAGTGTTGAACTTCTTATCTCTGATAAATTCTTTCAGCCCAACCCCAGCTAGTTTAATGTCTCTGAAGACTTTTCGCGTAAGCGCCTCTGTATCCTTGAACTCGGCAGTCGTTTGCTTAACTCCCTGCAAGTTGATCATTGCAGTCTGAAAGTCTCTGATAAAGTTAGTCAATACAAACTCAGGGTTGATGGAGGTATGAACAGCGCTGAACCACCTGTTAACTTGAGAAGCAAGCTGCATGAATGTCCCGGAGTCAGCCATGTTTGTGCGGTTGAACGCTTGGCCTATCCTCTTGTCCTTTACGAGGATCACCATTTCCTTCCCGTTCTGCTTGAAATGTATATTGTGATCCGGATCAGTCTGCTGTTTCTCATGAAGACCTAGCAGAAGATGGCCGTCTATCCTGTGATCTTCATACGTGTCCCTGTTCACCACAATGGCAAAATCTTTTAGGTCTTCCTTATTCTGCAAAATAACTCTGGAAAAAGACATCACCACTTTATTCTTTTCTACGCGATCAATCTGATGATCCATCCGCATAACAGAATGCGCCCAAGTGTTTTCAGCCTCAGTCACACGACCCGTTGCTGCTCTTGCTTCAACACCGCTGATGCCTAACTTTCCGGGCTTTAATGATCCCTCGAAGAAAACATCATTGTAGGTAATTCCTTCCCCGTACAATGGCACATACGTGTCTTTAAATCCTTTATCTGTATACGCCAGAGGGAGTGTACCGGGACGCTTTTTATTGGTCCGGGCAACCTCTTCTAGGTTCAGCAAGCCGCTCTCCAGCTGAAGCTCCAAGGTAGCTTTGTTAATTGCGTAAACGTACTTGGCAGCTTCTTGAAGGTTCTCTAGTTCTTTAGGAGAAAGCTTGTTTATTAACTCTTCCTTAATGCTTTCCGCATCTTTGTGCAATTCACCAGTTTTCTCAAGATGTTCTTGAGCAGCCTTTTTATCGCTAAATATCCCAGCAGAAAATTGATGACCGTTTTTCTCCTGCATCACCCTGTTACGATGAGGAGCGTGTTCGGCATAGAGCCACCAGTGCAGGTCAATCCCGCTCACCTTGTGCGTCTTCAAAAAGTTTTCAAAAGGCTGGACCATCTCGTCATGAAAGCGCCTGCGCTTGTAGTTGACTATGTTCTTGTAAGCCCCATGATAAAGAGACGGGAGATCGCCCTCGTTTATTACGCCCCCTCTCAACCGAATAGATTCTTCAAGCCTTCTTACGGCAATGAAATAATCTTCAATCCATTTCCTGATGTCATCACCGACATACATCTGGTATCTATGCTTGCCTAGCTTCCTGATAGGCTTACCAATGAGGGCGGGTCGTCCGGGCCTTATCTCCCGCACCATGAGGAAGTGCTCCCACCATCTTTCTGGGAACGGCATATCCTCTACAAACCAGCTACCTTCAAACCCCTTCGTAATGAGCGGGTCTTGATGCTCCCGCATACCAGCAACAAGTCTAGAGGCTCTTGCAGTAGTTGACGACTTATGCCCGAGATCACCAGAGTAAAGGGGAGTGTTGAGAAAGTTAGCCGCGAACAGTGCGTTCCCATCCGTGGAGAGGGAGGCGTATTTCCTTGCAGCAGCCTTAGCAAAGATTAGAATCTCTTGCGGTCCTATCCACTTCGGGTTGACCCACAACTTGAGACGAGCCAACCCATACAGGATTGCATCTACTATCGCCCTCCAGAAAGGGGAATCAGTCATAGCTTCTGACTCGACAATGTATGCCATTACCTCTTCGAGAATGAGCGCCTGATTCTTTGAATCCTTTTCGTTCATCTGGCTCTTTATCTTATCGTATAGCTCACCAATCTCCTGATCGGTGTTAGCCAAAACCGCGACCTGCATTAAGAGTTTCTGATAGAACTTCTTCCCCATAACAGCTTGCATACCATGAGAGCCAATCTCATGCAGAGCAACGGGAACAATACGATCCTCTGAAATATTATCCGCAATCAGCCACACCTCATGGTTAAATGTTACGGCCCTTACCCCAGAGGTGAAGTCAGAGCTATTGTCTCTAAGGTTAAGAGGGAGGTCTCCCTCGCTCTGGACAACACGAACAAAGTTAAAGATTTGAGTTCCCAAGGCTTCGTTTATTCTGTCTATAACAACAGTTCGATCCACCCCCTTTTCTCCAGTCCTTTTAACCAACCTATGAAGGAAACCATTCTCTGTATATTCCCCCTCCAGAACAAGAGAGTGGAGCAGTTGCCCCTTTTTCGCGTATAACGCTCGTTGTTTTAGAGCATCCGGCAGGTCTTCTAGCGCTTGTATATCTTCTGTTAAGCCAGCGGCTACCCCTTCTATTTGAATCTCTTCCAACCCCCGCAGCATTTCCGGAATAGGCAGTTCGTTAAGAGCGTCTCTTCTTGCTTTCTTTTTTAACTGGTTAGTTTCCTTGTCCGTTAGCTTCCCCGCTTCTTCCATCCGCTCTTTAACTAACTTACTCGTGAGCTTGTCCACAGCTTCAACATATTGCAAAGCGACATCTTGTGACTCTCTGTTTCTCGCCAGCAATTGAACCCCTGAGCGTTCCTCCCAAGTTTGTATTTTAACCCTAGTTTTCTCTCCAACATCTCCGGGAGGTGTTTCCGCCCCTTGAACCCTCTTGCTATAAAATTCCAGACCCTCAAGCTCTGTGATAGAGGCTTGTATTTTCCCTATCTTTTTCTTTTTAGCCGCCTCATCTTTACGTGATAGCTTTTTCTTGGCTTCTAGTTTCTGAATGTCTTCGTTAAGTCTAGCAATAGTCCTCTCGATTTTTGCTATATCTTTTTGTCCGGGTTTGGCGGTTGGGGTATAAGTAATTTTCTTGTGACCCAACCCAGTGACATCAATAGCGCGTCGTTCTTGTCTGCCGGTTGCCGGAACCTTTTTAAGCTCAGTCTGTTTTTTTGTCTTCCCCCATTTCTTTACATTCTTTAGCCCGGCATCAAGCACTGTCACCTTCACATCTTGTACATCATTCATCGCTCCGTCAGTAGTTTGAGGAGCACTGCTTGTGTCAACCGAAGTCGGCCTTCCCCCTACCTTGGTGAGTTTCCTATTCTGGAGACCCGGAACACGAAATCGAATAACTCGGTCCAACTCTTTGGGGGAGGGAATGTCCTTCCCTACACGACCTGCAGCAAAGGGATACTTCCCAGCAGCAAGCTTCTGATAATAACGAGGTGTCCCAAAAACTTTTTTAGCTTCTTCTAGGGTTGAAAATTGTCGGGAATTCTCAGGAACAAAAGGATCGCTTACTTCGTACAGCTGATACATCTGCTCTTCTTTCCCATTGGGGGTAAAGGAAAAATAAACTCTATCTATGATAACTCCATAAGCATTTTTCCATCTTCCCGTTGTTACTATTTTTGTAAATTCACCAGCCCTAAATTCTTCTTGCTCAACGCGCCTTAACCCCTCTCCCCCCATAGTCCTTCCTAACGTAACTGGTGTCGCAAGGTCTTTAGTTGCTCTCTCTACCATCTCTTGAGCGCCCTCAAAGTTCCTCTCGTCACTCTTGACGAACTCCCAGTGCCTTCCTTCCCTCCAAGCTTTGGGCCAGCGCTTCCCTTCATATGTGGAGAACCGCTTGATTGATCGACGCTCTACAGCTAGTTGAAGTTCCTCGTAACGGGTCTTCAGCGCTCTGTATATTAAAGCCTCGTCTGTAACTTTTAATTTGCTCTTGTCTAACAGGAAAGCTATTTGAGGCTCATCAGATTTAAGTACTAATTTCTCCGCGACGGCTCTTACTTGCCCTCCGGTTTCTGAGAGTGGATACCATGCGTCAGTCGGAGTTCTCAGCAGATCAAGGGTATCAATGTCTTGGTTCTCTGTGACTTCACCCCTAACACGAGCAAGCTTATCTCGTCTGGTCTCTTTATTGTACCTCTTCTGAGCAGCCTTATATAAACGCTCAAGCCCTTCTTCTGCTGTGATGGTGCCAGCGTCTACCTTCTCTTGCAATTCTGCGGGGAGCCTAAGGAGAGGTCTTCCAATAAGAGTTAGTCCTTTAGCTATCTCATAGAATTTAATCTCCCTACTGTCTTGGATACGCTGGATTTCCGTCTCCAATTTTGAGGGGCTCATTCGTCCAGCCGCTGCAGCCTGCCTAGCCTTCGCAACCTCTTCGTCAACCTTCTTCTCTGCTTCTTGGATGACATTCCTGAGCATAGCAAATCTTCGGTTGCCTATCCTACTTTCGGTGAATTCTCTATAGACTCCTCGATAGGTCTCTCCCTTTGACGCTCTCTCTATAGAAGCAGGAGTTCCTTGTTCACGCTTCCTTTTATCTTGTTGCGCTATGTTATATAATTCGTTCTCTTTCTGAGTGTTAATTCCTTTCTGGCTGTGCTTTGTTACAACAATCTGGTCTAGGGAGACTTCTGTTTTTCTCCCCCCTCCAACAGGCTCAATCAGAAATACATCCTTTTTCTTTTTGTGAGTCCCAACAATGTTGAACTCTGTCTCTAGAAAATTCCCAATCGCTATCTCAAGTTCCAGTTCTAGAATATCTAGACCTTCTCTCAATTCCGCTTCACTTTTTTCAGCAACAACAATTAGTTCATGAGAAGGACTTACTGTAACAATAGGTTTAGCATGAACTCTTTTCTTGAAAAGCTTCCCGAGGCTATCAAGTTTTCTCTGGGACTCAGCAGATAGTTCGAGTTTCGTCGGTCTTGCTGCCCCGCTTCTCTGGGCTAGTTTAGGAATAGCCCGTCTTATAGCCATCATAACTTCGTGATCAATGGTCTTCTTGCCGGGGAAGAGTTGTCCAAAATATTCATGGGAAAGCCAACCCTTCTCGTTAGCCAGATCAAATAACTCTTGATCAGTGTACCCCCAGTAATTCCATATCTCATCTGGAGATTTAACATCTTGGAGTACTTTTTCGTATATCAACTCTACGGCAGCTTCCCCTCGTCTTTCAAAAAGCTCATTCGCTTCTTTGGTAACTACATCCAGAAAGGTGGGG
>Ga0208790_1000652_pt1 | contig 16149 bp, 15 predicted proteins | sample 10_taG_FD_184083 | JGI IMG/M metagenome (GOLD analysis project Ga0208790, IMG submission 184083) | Marine viral communities from the Subarctic Pacific Ocean - 10_ETSP_OMZ_AT15264 metaG (SPAdes) (version 2) | ecosystem: Environmental > Aquatic > Marine > Oceanic | place: Pacific Ocean | collected... | reverse complement strand
GCAGGGAACGCCTTGATGATAGTCCATACAATATGCCCATCGTGACGGATGCTGCCAACAGGATTCAGGATACTCCTTGGAGGATCAATAAGGATGTGTTGCGGGTGCTGAAGGCTTGCTGGGAGCTGGACAACGAGCTTGGGGAGCTGCCACCAAGGGAGAACCTGCCTCTCCCAGAGAAACCAGCGGATATTGAAACCAACAGGGACTCCCGCCGGGAATATGCAAGAGCTGCTGCCAAGACCTATGAAATCAACCAGACCAAGTCTTCCATCAGGTTGATGGTTTCAAAGATTCTACTGGTAGCTGATGAGATGGGTGTGGATCAACATTTCTACTTTCCCGTGCAACTGGATTTCAGGGGAAGGCTTTACTACATCCCTCAATATCTTAACCCGCAGGGAACAGATTTTGCCAGAGGGCTTCTGACATTCTACTCAAGTTACATGGTGGGTAAGGGAATCAAATGGGTGGAGATTCACGGAGCCAACTGCTGGGGTGTGGATAAGCTTTCCTTTGAAGGCAGGAGGAGCTGGGTGCAGGAGAATAGGGAGCATATAAGAAAATCCACGGAAGACCCACTAGCCTACAGGTGGTGGTCTTCTGCGGAGAAGCCTTGGCAGTTTCTAGCCTTTTGTTTTGACTACGTTAACTTCATGGATAACAAGACCGGGGATTACTTTTCCAGACTGCCCATCTACCTCGATGCCTCCTCAAATGGCATCCAGATTCTCAGCCTGTTGGGAAGGGATGAGGTGGGAGCTACCCAGACCAATCTGGTGGAGCTGGAGAAGCCCAACGACATCTATGCCTTTATCGCCTCCAAGGTAGAGAAGAAAGTTGAAAAGGAGATAGGCACTGAGCCCTTGGCTTCCATATGGAAGAACGTGGGCATTGACAGGAAGCTGATGAAGCATCCGGTAATGTCGGTTCCCTATGGAGGCACCCAGTTCACGATCAGGGCAGAGCTGGAGCAGAGGCTCATCGAGGGCGTTGCCTCCAACCCCGCCATCGAGGAGGCACTAGGTGACAAGACTCCCTATAGTGCCTCCCAGTGGCTCGCCAAGATTGCGTGGAAAACCATAAGGAAGGAGATTGGAAGGGCCATCGATGTCATGGATCACATCAGGTTGGTGGGCGATGCCTCAGTGAGGGAGGATAAGGCCATTCGATGGAAAACTCCAAGTGGTTTCCAGTTTGAACAGGCATATGTGGAGACCAAGTTAATCACGGTTAAAACCGTGCTGGACTTGAAGTACTCCGCAACCAGCCTCTTGGCCAAGGATTTGGATTCCCTTTCAATTCGGAAAAACAGGAATGCTGTTGCGCCCAACTTTGTCCACTGCATAGACGCTGCTATTCTGCACATGGCTGTATCCAGAATTAGGTTCCCGATAGCAGCAGTCCACGATTGCTTTGCCACCCATGCTCTCTTTATGGATGACTTAATGGCAGTCTTAAAGCGCGTGTATTGTGACGTATTTTCCTCTGAAAAGCTGGTAAAAGACTTCAAAAGCTCTGTCCTTGCCCCTGATAAAGCCTTGCAAATCAAGGACTTAGAGCAATATGAATTTGATATTGACAGAATCCAAACTGCCAACTACTTTTTCCACTAGCTGCTGCCCAAATGCAGTGAGCTTTTAACTGACTAAAAATAAATGAGTGCTAATAACCATAAACTACTACTACAAATAACTTCACCTCTTGGTATCGCGGTTTACCCCCGGCTTAATGAGCCTGACACAAAGTTCGATGCTGATGGTGTGTATCAAGTGCAACTTTCCCTGACACAAGAGGAGGCCAAGCCCTTCTTGGAAAAGGTTAAAAAACACTTGGATGTTTTTTTCAAGGAAACCAAAAAAACTACAGGTAAAGCCAAGCTGGCTTATTGTGACAGCGTTCCTTGGAAAGCTTGCGAAATGCATGATGGAAATATTTCCATCCGTTTCAAACAAAAGGCCAAGATCAAGAACCGTAAAGGGGAAGAGTTTGAACTCGATATCCAACGCTTCAACAAGAAGGGCGAAGCGATTGATTCCCTCATCGGTGGTGGGTCTACTATACAAGTGGCGACTGATGTGTACCCTTGGTACAATCCTTCCCTTGGCGTCGGTGTGACACTGCGTATAAAGGCCGTGATGGTTCACGACCTCCACAGTCCCTCTGCGGGGGGTAAGGCTGAAGATTATGGTTTCAGCGTGGAGGAAGTAGCCGTTGTTGAAGGTGGCGAATCCTTTCCTGACTCCTTGTTCGCTCAGGGTGAAGAAGGGAAAGCTACTGCTGACAAAAAACCAGATGAGCCGAAAAAGCCAGAAGTAGCCGTAGATGTCATTGACTTCTAGGTTTCGTTCTGGATTTGAGAACAGGGTTGCCATAGACCTTGAACTCAATGGGGTGGGCTTCGGGTACGAGACCCAAAAAGTTAAGTACCTGAAGCCTCCCCAAGACTCCACTTATACTCCAGACTTTATCCTTGATAGCGGGGTTATTGTCGAGTGCAAGGGTGTTCTAAAACTAGAGGATAGGAAAAAGCATTTGTGGATAAAGGAGCAGCATCCTACACTAGATATCCGCTTCTGTTTTCAGCGAGCAAAAAACACAATTAGAAAGGGAAGTAAAACTACTTATGGAGAATGGGCGAACAAACATGGCTTCAAATGGTGCGAGAAGCGCATCCCCAAATCGTGGGGAATCTAACAACAGCGAGAGTGATTTTCTAAGTCACATCCCCTGTGCAACCTGTGGCTCTTCGGATGCCAACAGTCTTTATTCAGACGGTCACACCTTCTGTTTCTCATGTGAAACTTATATGGGTGGGAGCGCATCGAGCGAAAACACTATAACTGATAAAAAACAAACCAGAAAAATGAACGGATATGAATTCTTAATTGGAGAGGTACAGCCTCTCAAAACCAGAGGGATAAATGCAGATACCTGCAAAAAGTGGGATTACAAATATAGTACCTTTCAGGGGAAACCTGTACAGGTGGCAACCTACAGGGATCAGTCAGGAAACATAACTGCCCAGAAGCTCAGGTTTCAGGATAAGGACTTTAAGATCATTGGGGATTCCAAGACGATGGGTCTCTACGGTCAGCACCTGTGGCCTGAAGGAGGCAAGATGGTAGTGGTTACGGAAGGGGAGATAGATGCCCTTTCAGTGAGCCAGTTGCAGGAGAACAAGTGGCCAGTGGTAAGTGTTCCCAATGGGGCTCCAGCAGCCAGAAAAGCCATTCAACGGGAACTGGAGTGGCTGGAGAAATTTGAGCGTGTGATCTTCATGTTTGATTCTGATGATTCAGGAAAGAAAGCCGCCAAGGAATGTGCAGAGCTGTTGTCGGTTGGTAAGGCAAGGATTGCCCTTCTTCCCATGAAGGATGCCAATGAGCTTCTGGTGGATCGTAGAGGGCGGGAAGTCATCGATGCCATCTGGGGAGCAAAGGAACATAGGCCCGATGGGATCGTGAAGGGTTCTGAATTATGGGATGTCATCTCCAAAGTGGAGGATATAGAAAGTGTAGCCTACCCTTGGACAGGGCTGAACAATCTCACCAGAGGTTTGAGGGTTGGGGAAATTGTCACCATTACCGCAGGGTCTGGTATAGGGAAATCTCAGGTATGCAGGGAGATTAGTCATTACCTCTTGTCTACCGGACAGAAGGTGGGCTACATCGCCTTGGAGGAGAGTATCAGGAGAACTGCCTTGGGCATTATTAGTATTGAACTTTGCAAGCCTCTCCATCTGGACATTAATCAGGTTGATCCTGATGAGCTGAAACAGGCTTTTGATAACTGTCTGGGAACTGACAAGTTTTTCACCTATGACCACTTCGGAAGCCTTGCTTCTACAAACCTCCTCAATAAGGTGCGATACATGGCTAAGGCATATGAATGCAGATACATTGTCTTGGATCACCTGAGTATCGTTGTGAGTGGCATGGGAGAGGGAGACGAGAGGAGGCTAATAGATAACACTATGACCCTCCTCCGCTCCCTCGTTGAGGAGCTGGACATATGCCTCCTGATAGTAAGCCATCTCAAGAGACCTGATGGCAGAGGGCATGAAGATGGTGCTTGCACTTCTTTGAGTCAACTTAGGGGGTCTGCGGCTATCGCTCAGTTAAGTGATATAGTGATTGGGCTGGAAAGGAACCAGCAGGATGAGGAAGCCAAGCACATCTCCACAGTCAGGGTGCTTAAAAACAGGTGGACGGGTGAAACAGGTATAGCAACCCACTTGGTTTACGATGGCGAAACTGGTAGGTTACAGGAGAATCAGCGGATTAGTGTCGAGAATGGAGGAGTAAAACAGGATGAAGAAAGGGAGGAGATCGCTAAAGAAGTAGATTTTTAATCTAGCGTTACCTCTGTTATGCCAGCAACTCCAACAATGGAAAAAGAATTCAAACTCAGCGCGAGAGCTAAAAAGCTGATTAAAGCAGCTTTGAAGTTCGATGACCTCAGTTCCATGAATGAAAAAAGGCGGGATGCCTTCCTAGACCTTATAGTATATATAAAAAATCTGGAGGGACGCTCCAGAGATAAGAACAAAAAATAATAGAATGAGCTACCAATTAATATTCGATGTGGAAACAGATGGCCTGATTCCTGAAGCTACCAAGGTGCATTGCATTGTCGCCTATAACCTGCAAACCCAGGAAATCACCCGCTTTAACGATCAAGGTGTTGGGCGGACGTTGGCAGAGGGTCTTAGATACCTGTCGGAGGCTGATACCCTTATAGGCCACAACATTCTGGATTTTGACATTCCGGTCTTGAGAAAGCTGTATCCACAATGGCACCCGCAAGGAAAGGTCTTTGATACCTTGGTGCTAACCCGCTTGGTGTGGGCTGATCTCAAGAACAATGACTTCAGTGAAATGCACAATACACTTCTTCCCACCAACATGATCGGTTCCCATAGCTTAAAGGCGTGGGGTTATCGGATAGGGGAGTTAAAGGGCAATTTCATGGAACAGGCTGATGATTATGATGAATGGAGCGTCGAGCTTGAGGAATACTGTGAACAGGATGTGCGGGTGACCGTGAAATTATTTAATACTATTTTCACGGAAAAGAAACCGGATATGAGGGCTTGCAGGTTGGAACATGATTTTGCACGGGTCATAAGGAGGCAAGAACAGCGCGGTTTCGCCTTTGATGTGGATGCCGCTGAGAATCTGGTCAAGGACTTGCAGATCAGGAGAGTGGAGCTACAGGAGGAATTGCAGAGTATCTTCCAACCCACTACGGAAAAACTCAAATCCTGCAATTACCTGTTTCAAGAGGAGTGTTTTGACAAGAAAGCAAACGCTGTGCTTAAAGCCAAGGAGTGGGCAAGGGCAGAAAAAGAAGCGGGTAGACCTATAACTCAGGCCAAGGCTGTTGCCCTTATTGAAAAGGGGGCTAACAAGATAAAGACCACGCCCTTTAACTGTGGTTCCCGTGACCAGATTGTTCAACGCTTTAAGGACAAGTATGGGTGGAAGCCCAAGGAATCTACTGATGGTGGCAAGGCCAAGCTGAATGAGGCTGTGCTGCGGGAGCTGGATTATCCAGAAGCCAAACCTCTTCTGGAATACCTGCTGGTTAGCAAGAGACTCAGCCAGATTGCTGAAGGCAGGGAAGCTTGGCTCTCCTTGGTGAAAGCTGATGGCAGAATTCACGGCAGGGTAAAGACCAATGGAGCCGTTACTGGTAGGTGTACCCACAGCAACCCAAACATGGCGCAAGTGCCACGGGTAGGTTCTGCCTACGGTGAAGAATGTAGAAGCCTGTTTGTAGCGGCAGAAGGTTTCAAGCTTGTAGGCTGTGATGCCTCTGGTTTGGAACTCAGGTGTTTGGCACACTTCATGGCCAAGTATGATAACGGGAGATATGTGCGGGAGCTGCTGGAAGGGGATATACATACCATAAACCAGAAAGCTGCTGGCTTACCTACAAGGGATGCTGCCAAGACCTTTATCTATGCTTTTTTATATGGTGCGGGTGATGAAAAAATAGGCTCTATTATAGATGGTGACGCTGCTTCTGGGAACAAGCTCAAGAAAAGATTCCTCGACAAGACTCCCGCTTTAAAGCAACTTAAACGTGACATACAGGAGGTGTCGGAACATCGAGGCCATCTTATAGGATTGGATGGAAGGGAGCTACCAGTACGATTTAAACACGCAGCCTTGAACACTTTACTACAATCTGCCGGGGCTTTGGTGATGAAGAAAGCCACCGTGATCTTTGATGAAGCCCGTTCTGAGCTGGGCATCGATCCAGAGGATGTAGGCTTGGTGGCCCATGTTCACGATGAAATGCAGATTGAAGTCAAGTCGCATCTGGTACAGCCTGTGATGGGGCTGGCAAAGGATTCTGTTAAATACGCTGGGAGGTTCTTTTCACTCAGGTGTCCACTGGCTGCGGAGGCCAAGGCGGGGATATCATGGGCTGACACTCACTAGAAATAGATGAGCCTCTTAAAGAGAAAATATTACAAGCAGATTGATTTGGCGTATGCAGCAGGGTATTTGGACGGTGAAGGGTGTTTTACTACAAACAATCACGGTACAGTCAGAATAGTGGTTAGTTGTACCTTTCCAGCAGTCCTAAGAAAATTAAAAAAGATATTTGGAGGTTCCATACACAAATGCAAACCAAGGCCCATCAACAAGAAAACTGTTTGGTCTTGGCAGATAAGTGGGTTAAGGGCTGTGTTGGTTTTAAGGGAGATCAGGCCATTTTTAAAGGAAAAGAGACTTCAAGGAGATTTACTTATTAAGTTGTGGAGCAACAAGGATTATTATGCTTCCAACCCTAGTAAGAAAAAAGCTATCGTTAAAAAATTAAAAGACCTTAAACAAGTGGACTACAAGAAGAAGTGTGCCAACAGATCAAAAAAGTTTAAAAAAGGCAAGCAGAGAAGAGTTGTTAGAAGAACTCCATAGCAGGAATCCTGAAGGTATTTTTGTTGTTCTTTGTGAGAACCCTGACTGCTGTATATATGAGGAGTCTACCAGAGTCTTTGTCAAGGCTACTCCTGAAGGCGTCACCCAAATATTCAGGGGGCTCTCTGGCTTCATGGATGATTATGCTAATAACCCCGGCAACTCCAAGAAGAATGGTGATGGCTTTGATCAAAATTTCACATTAAACTAAAAACTAAAATGAGTATAAATAGAGCCCTACTAATAGATGGAGATATAATTGCGTACCAACAGTGCGCTTCAATAGAAACCCCAACCCATTGGGGTAATGACCTTTGGACGCTTCACTGCGACTTCAAGAAAGCTAGAGCATCCATAGATGATGTTCTGAATGGCTTCATGGAAAAACTGGAGGCTGATAGTTGCATGATTGCCCTCAGTGATCATCAGAATTATAGAAAGGAGATATATCCAGCCTATAAGGAAAACCGGAAAAAGACCAGAAAGCCTGTGTGTTATGGGGAAGCACGGGAACACCTAATCTACACCAAAAATGCCAAGATATACTCCAAGTTGGAGGCTGATGATGTTCTTGGTGTATGGGCAACCAGCAAGCCTGTTGGCAAGGAGGAGGTTGAAAAGATTATAGTCAGCGTGGATAAGGACTTTAAAACCATCCCCTGTAACCTATACAATCCCAATGAGGATTCTCTAGGTATCCAGAAGATTCCTGAAGGCTTGGCTGACTACTGGTTCATGTACCAGACCCTGATTGGGGATAGCACGGATGGTTATCCCGGTTGTCCCACAATCGGCCCCAAGGGGGCGGAAAAGATTATAGGGTCTCCAAGGGAAATTTCTCTTGGAGAAATGTGGCCTCTAGTGGTGGCTACCTACGAGAAAAAAGGCTTGGGAGAGAGTCAGGCAATTATTCAGGCGCAACTCGCCAGAATTTTAAGGTCATGTGATTACAATAAAAAATACCAGAAAATAATGTTATGGAGCCCACATCAACTAACAGAAAAACAACCACAGGCATCGTTACAGACGAATTAATGGAAGATATATGTAGACAACTGGCGATAAAGACCAGTATGTCAAGGGAGGTGTTGCTGGTTATGCTGGAGAATCTTCAGGTCTTTGACACCAAGCAGCAGGATTATTCGTCAAATAATATAACAGCCTTTGGCGAAAAGGGTGTGGTTGTCAGATGTAACGATAAGATTGAAAGGTTAAAGAATCTTGTTTGGGATTCACAGGAAGCCAAACATGAAGCGGTGGCGGATACTTGGATGGACTTGTCTAATTACGCTTTAATTGGTTATCTCTGTAACAAAGGGCTTTGGAAATGACTACAGAAGATTTCCCGAATGTCTCAAAAAGACTGCTGGATTCCTTGGAGGTTAGTTTCCCGTTGAGCAAGCCCCAACTGGATTGGGATGAAAGAAGGGTATGGATGATGTCTGGAGAAAGGAATGTGGTTGACTTCCTAAAGGAAAAGTATGAGATTCAGCAGGAAAAAGGAATTTTATCCTCAAAACATGAATAAAGTAAAGAAATGAACAAAAGGTAAATTATTATGTGTTTTTTTGGTTCAAGCCGCAGTACTCCAGCTCCTCCACCTCCACCCCCAGCTCCAGTATCCGCGCTCCAGCCTACTGCGCCCATACCAATGGCTTTAACGCCACTGACCAAGGCAAAAAGCAGAAGGAGAAGGGGCGTCTCATACAAACGTCGAGGGCGATATGCCTTGAGGACTGACAAAGCTCTTGGGGGTTACGCTGAAAATAAGGGAATAAACGTCCCTGCCTAAAAAGGGCTTTTCAACTTTACAACTCTTATAACCAAGGGGGGAACTAGGCATGGCAGATAAAAAGATTTCCGATCTAACGGAATTAACAACCACTCCAGCGGCTGACGATGAACTTGCCATAGTTGATAAGTCAGAGACAGGTACTTCAGCAAGCGGCGAGACCAAGAAAATTACAAGAACCAAGTTGGTAGGGGGACTTGTATCTTCGGTTACCGGCACTGCTCCTATTGTTTCCTCTGAGGGAACCACTCCAGCAATTAGTGTAACTGCCGCAACCACAGCGGCTGCGGGTTCCATGTCAGCAGCGGATAAGACCCTGATGGATGGAGCAACGGAGGCTAATACCGCAAGTACCCTAGTAAAGCGGGATGCTTCCGGTAATTTTTCAGCAGGAGCAATCACAGCCTCGTTGACGGGCAATGTAACAGGCACCGCTGATGCAGTTACAACCAATGCTAATTTAACGGGTGATGTAACTTCTATTGGGAATGCTACCACTATAGCCGAAGGGGTAATTGTTGATGCTGACGTTAAATCCGATGCTGCTATAGCCTACTCCAAGCTTGGCACTGCTCCTACATTCAACCAAGACACCACAGGCAATGCTGATACAGCTACTACTGCTGCCAGTGCCGATGCACTTCAGGGAACTGCTGTTAGCTCTGCTACACCCTCTAATGGGGATATATTAAAATTATCAGGGGGAACTTGGACACCTTCAGACCTTACAGCCAGTGCTGCTATAACTGTAACAGATGAGGGAGGCTCTGCCTTAACCTCCAGTGTCAGTTCAATCGATTTTGTAGGTTCTGCGGTTACAGCCACAGCGGTTGGTGATGAGGTGACAGTAACCGTAACCGGGGGAGGGGGAGGAGTTGACTTGACAGGCAGTACTGATAACACAATTCCCACTGTTACCGGAGCAGATGCAATAGCGGGGGAAGATACTTTCACCTACGATGGGAGCGATTTAAAGATTACTGAAGCTGTAAATGACGGAAGCCCTTCATTTCAGATGGGGGCTGCTGATGCAGAGGCAGGTAAGATTCAGGCAGTTTATGATTCAGGCGCACAAACCTTAGATAAACTGGTTATCAGCACAGCTACTGCGGACTCTGGAGCGGACGCTGGCAAGGTTGTCGTCAACGTGGACGGAACGGATACGGTCACGTTTGATGATGATGGGATTGAAATTGTAGGAACTACTCCCCTTGTTCTGAACAGTGGGGCAACCTACAAGACTAATTTAAGTGTAGCGGCGGCTACTAGCTCCAGTAAGACCATCACGCTACCAGACGCCACCGATACTTTAGTAGGCAAAGCCACTACAGATACTCTTACTAATAAAACTCTCACAACCCCGATAATATCCAGTATCTCAAACACGGGAACCGTTACGCTCCCAACTGCCACTGATACATTAGTGGGTAGGGCCACTACGGATACTCTTACCAATAAGACATTAAGCGATTCAACCACCGTGATTGGCGACGAGGGGGATGCGTCCAAGGCTCTCGTCTTTAGTTTAGGGGCAGCTACGGCGGCAAAGACAGCGACTGTAACTTCATCTCATACGGATGACCGGACGATAACCCTCCCAGACGCCACCGATACTTTAGTAGGCAAAGCCACTACAGATACGCTTACGAACAAGACGCTGACAACCCCGGTAATATCTAGCATCTCAAACACGGGAACCGTTACTTTGCCAACCGACACCACAACCCTTGCTGGACTGGCCGTAGCCCAAGCATGGACACTCCCCCAACGCACCGCGCTACTGACAGATAACGATGGGAGCTTTGATTTAAGCGCAAAGCAGAACTTCTTCTGCACTCCCGGCACAGCCAGAGCGTTGACTTTCACAAACCCACAAGATGGGCAAAGCGGGTTTGTTAAGTTGGTTAATGCGGGAGCTTACGTCCACACCGCACACGCCAATACAAAGATTCATGCAGATGACCTTACCGCAATAGGCGCGGCGGGAACCTTCCTGTTGGGATACCTCAGTGACGGCACCGACACATGGGTAACTGTTTCAAAGGCTCTAGCTTAATGGCAATCACACAAAACAGCATAATCCCCGCAGTCGCCGCCGCAGAGGATGACTATGTGGTGGAGAACTCGCTGAAGTTTGACGGGAGTACGTCGTATCTGAGTCGGACATTTGGGACGCCGACAGACAACGATAAGTGGACTCTTTCATGCTGGATAAAACTATCTGAAATTCCCAACTCCTCCACCGGTGCCAACGGACACTATCTCTTGGCCGCATCAGCTACCGACTCATGGACAGCTTATGGGGGAGTGTACATTAACGGCTCTGGTCATCCGGGTAAGCTCACGTTCTTCTCACAAGACGCAACTGTATCAACGGAAGCAAGCTGCATCATCGACGGTGTACTGCGCGATTATTCGGCATGGTATCATTTGGTTGTTGTGGTGAATGGAGATAACACCGGGGGAGAGATTGAGATTTGGATAAATGGAGTCAACGAAACCCCGTCAAGTTTCACCTACAACGGAAACACCCAGATCAACTCTGCCAGCACTCACTACATAGGGCGTCAAGCACCAGCGGACTCGGGCTATCTTGGAAAATACCTAGCCGACTACCACTTCATCGACGGCCAAGCAAAAGCAGCCACCGACTTTGGAAAGACAGACGACAACGGCCAATGGGTGCCGAAGGCATACAGCGGCAGCTACGGCGACAACGGGTTCCATCTGGATTTCGCAGATGCTGGAGCTACAAGCGGGAGCAATGCTGGTGCGGGGAAGGATGTCAGCGGTGAGGGCAATTATTTCACCACAGACGACATAGGCAGCGAAGACCAGATGGGGGACACGCCCAGCAGCGGGAAGAATTATGCCACACTTAACCCTCTGGACGAATGGGCTGGCGACGGTGTTTTTGCAGAAGGCAATTTATCATTCTCCACAACCGGGGCATTTGGCCGAGGCGTGGCAACAATTCGCCCCAGCAGCGGTAAGTGGTACGGTGAGGTTTATATTACGAATCACGAACGGTTCAGCATGGGCGTGATGAACGAAACCGGAGCCGATTCACTTCAAGGGGGAGGCACTACTAATTCGGCTATATTAAATTATGCAGGCGGGACTTACTGGGATACCAATCCCACTAGCAGCCACGTTTCCGCACTTGCCAACGGGAACATAGTTTCGTTCGCGCTGGACTTGGACAATGACATTTTATGGTTCGCAGTAAACGGCACATGGGCGCAGAGCGTGAGTGTAAGTGCCATCGAGGCGGGAACAACCACTGATTCATTTACTGACGTAATCGGCTCCACCGTCCCCGTCACGGGCGACCACATTGCGATGTTCGTTGAGAGCAATTCAACCACTGATGATATGGGGTGCGTGGTTAACTTCGGCCAAGATGCCACATTCAACGGCAACCACTCTGGCACTCCAGTAACCGGAGGAAACGGCGAGTGGGCTTATGCGCCACCGGATGGCTTCAATGCCCTCTGCACCGCCAACCTAGATGCCGATGACTATGCAAGCGTGAACAATGCGGTTGATGCTGAGAAGGCGTTTGATGTGAGCTTGTGGGAAGGCACGGGAACCACCCCGATAACAATCACAACGGGCATGGATACTGGGTTGTTATGGATAAAAGATAGAGAATCTGGTGGTCAAGAACATTACCTGTTTGATTCAGTAAGAGGGGTTGCGAAAGCGGTATATGCCAGCCTCAGTAACGCAGAATACAGCGAGGTTGGGGAATTAGACAGCCTCACCCCAACGGGTGGGGGTTATACGATAAGCGGCGGTGGTACTAATAGTACTGGTGACGACTATGTTGGTTGGTCGTGGAAAGCTGGCACAACCACCGACGATAATTCCAGCGTAGGTAACATCAATTCTGGTTCAACTGGTTACAGCCAAAGTCGCAACTCCACCGCTGGCTTTAGCATTGTCCAATACTCCTCAAATGAATACCCCGGAAACTACGGTTCCTCATTATACTACGATAAGGTTGCCCATAACCTCGGTGCTGCACCGGAAATGATAATCATCAAGAACCGGGATGATTCACAGAACTGGGCTGTCTGGCACAAGTCACTTTCAGACGATAATGAATTGGCACTCAACAGTGATGCTGCCCCTACAACCAATGGATACTTCCCCACCTCCGAGCAAGCCCACACGGACACTTACTTTGTGATTGGTGGTGATTCATCATCGGGCGGGTACGAGCCTGTGAATCATTACGACCAAGGGACGTTTGAGGCTAATAAGTTTATCGCTTACCTGTTCCGGTCAGTCCCCGGTTATAGCCACTGCGGCCATTACGACGGAACGGGTTCCACGAATTTCCAGTACACGGGCTTTCGTCCTGCCATGCTGATTGTCAAGTGCCTCGATGGAACCAACTCTTGGATAATGTTCGATTCAAGCAGGGACACCCATAATCTTACATGGAAACACCTGTTCCCCGACGTCTTCGATGCCGAGCCTACGAGCGGCACATCCAACAGCGTGGATTTTGTAAGCAACGGTTTTGTGCTGAGAACTGGTGACAGCAGCACCAACTCATCATCCACGAATTATGATTACGTCTACTACGCCGTAGCAGAGAACCCATTTAAATACGCAAACGCGAGGTAACAATTATGCCATACTACTGGACAGCAACAGACATCGAACAGCCACTCAATAAAGGCTTCACACGCAATGGCACCCAGTATCCACGCAACTGGCTAATTCATGCCAGCCCAGAGGAGAAAGCCGCCATCGGCATCGAGTGGGTCAACGATGATCGCCCAAAGAACAACGAGCGGTACTACCGTATCCGTGGACGCCGTGGTGACTGGACAGTGGAACCAAGGGACTTGGATGAGCTAAAGGCAAGAGCCGTAGCCGACTGCAAGAAACACGCAGGGAACCGATTGGCTGACACCGATTGGCTGGTGGTGAGGAAGATGGATTCTGGTGCGGTGATACCGGAGGACGTTGTGGAGTTTCGTGCAGCCACCCGCGCCTACTCCAATGAACTGGAAGCCACGATTAACGCCACCGACTTTGAGGGGATTCAGAAGGTTGAGCAGGAGTGGCCGAAGTCAACGGAGGAGATACAGAGGGAAGCTGAAGCAGAGGCTGCGAGGTTAGAGGCAGAGGAACGGATGAATGATTAATTTGGATGATCTGAAAGTTTCTGCTGCATCGGTTACTGGAATAGGTAACTGGATGTTGCAGATAGATGTACTGCTCAAGGTGCTGATCTCTTTGGCTACCTTGGTGTACATCGTTATAAAAATAAAACAACAACTGCGGGAGAAGTAGGATGCCAAAAGGTTACACATCAAGCACAGCTCGGGAAACACCTAATGATTCCAAACACCGCAGGAAGATTGCTGCTGCCAAAAAAGCAGCTAAACAGGGTGGCCCCAAGTTGAATGCAGCGGTTAATAGGGCGGCAGCTCGCGCAAAAAAAGAAGCTGAGAAAAAAGCGATAGCGGGGGATGAGGAGAGAGAATTTGAAAGACAGGCCAATCGACGTTGGCTCTTAAAAGAAACTAAGAGAAGACTTAAGGAAGCAGAGAAGAAAAAGAAAGCTCCTTTAAGACCCGCCTTGCGGTTACAAATAATGCCATTGAATTAAAAGGCCATGATGAAGGGAAACGAGAACACAAACTCAGCACAAGGGCTCTTCAAGTCCCTTGAAAACCAGCGTTACACCTTTCTTGAAAGGGCTAGGGATTCTGCCAAGCTCACTATACCCACGCTTGTCCCGCCCGAAGGACATAATTATGCAACCAAGTATTTCACACCATTCCAAGGGATTGGCGCGAGAGGGGTTAATAACCTCGCCTCGAAACTTCTTCTAGCTTTACTCCCACCTAACTCCCCATTCTTCAGACTCGTTATCGATCCCTTTGAACTACAAAAGCTGGAAGGAGCCGAGGAGATTAAAACAGAAATGGAAAAAGCCCTGTCCCAGATTGAACGGGCAGTTATGCGGGAAGTTGAAACTTCAGCTATACGGGTTGGAGTCTATGAAGCTTTAAGGCAATTACTGGTAGCGGGTAATGTGCTGGTTAATCTGCAGGAAGAGGGAGGACTCAGGGTTTTCAAGCTGGATAGCTATGTTGTCAAGCGCAGCCCAGAAGGGGCTGTGGATTCCATAGTAACAAAGGAAAAACTCTCTCCAGCGTCCCTGCCAGCTAAAGTAAAACAAGCCATAGGTAAAGAAATTGATCCTGAATCAAACGATGGCTTTGTTGAATTATTCACAGCAATTGTAAGGGGAAAGAAAAAATGGGATGTATGGCAGGAGGTGAAGGGGGTCACCATCCCAGACTCAAGAGGTTCCTATCCATTGGATAAAAATCCATACTTAGCCTTGAGATTCAACCGGATCGATGGGGAAAACTACGGAAGAGGTTTTGTGGAGGAGTACATAGGAGATTTAAGGTCTCTTGAGGGTTTAACACAATCTATCGTGGAGGGAGCCGCAGCAGCTTCCAGATGTCTGTTCTTGGTGGCTCCCAATGGCACCACAAGGGCTAAGACTCTGGCTGATGCCAATAATGGAGCCATTGTTCAGGGGAGTGCCAACGATGTCTCCACGTTGCAACTGAATAAATTCAATGATTTCAAGGTGGCCTTGGATACCGTGAACACCATCAGCCAGAGGCTGGGGTTCGCCTTCCTGATGAACACTAGTGTCCAGAGACAGGCTGAAAGAGTCACTGCTGAAGAAATAAGGTACATGGCTCAGGAGCTGGAAAGCGCACTTGGAGGCACCTACAGCATTCTTTCTCAGGAATTCCAACTACCTCTCGTTAGTCTGCTTATGGGACGCATGGAAAAAGCCAAGAGATTGCCTAAAACCCCAATGAAGATTGTTAAGCCAGCCATTGTCACGGGGGTAGAAGCCCTTGGAAGAGGCAACGATCTGAACAAGCTGGATTTGTTTGTAGCCAGCCTTGGACAGGTGCTTGGGCCAGAGGCTATTGACCGCTATGTAAATGTATCTGATTATCTGGCAAGAAGAGCCACAGCCATCGGGATAGATACTGAAGGATTAATTAAAACTGAGGAACAGTTGGCGCAGGAGGCACAGGCAGCACAGATGCAGCAGATGACTCAAACGATGGGGCCACAAGGTTTAAAGAGTTATACAGATTTAACCATGAAAGCAGCCGATCAATCCCAAGAAGCGGGTGTTGAAGATGAAGGCGGGTTAAAGGCCAGAATTGGTCAATAAAAACAAAAGGAGCCAAAACATATATGAGTGCAAATACCGTAGTAATCAAGAGTCCTGTTTCTGGGCCAGATGCGCCTGAAGCTACTGAGGAAGAGGCTGTAGAGTCTCAACCAAGTGAGGCTTCTGGAGAAGAAGAAGCCGTAGAAGAAGAGGAAGAGGCTGTAGAGGCGTTGGAAGATGAT
>Ga0208790_1000650_pt1 | contig 16181 bp, 23 predicted proteins | sample 10_taG_FD_184083 | JGI IMG/M metagenome (GOLD analysis project Ga0208790, IMG submission 184083) | Marine viral communities from the Subarctic Pacific Ocean - 10_ETSP_OMZ_AT15264 metaG (SPAdes) (version 2) | ecosystem: Environmental > Aquatic > Marine > Oceanic | place: Pacific Ocean | collected... | reverse complement strand
TCGATAGTGATACATAGATTTCCGAGAGAGTCTTCGAATGGGTAGCACTCGTTTTTTAGACGCCAGTCTTCAAGATCTTTGAATTCAAGTATGTCCATACTAGTTCACCTTGTTGTATTTGCTACAAATGTATTTTGCAGAAGCAGGATTAAGATACTTACTATGCCAGAGAATATTCGTGTTCATTCTTCCCCTGAAGTTGTCAACCATTGCTTCTGCTGTTTCTAAAGTGGAATTTACTCCAGCGGGAGTAAGCGTCACTGATGGGCTTATAGCCAATGGAACTGATGCTACACCGACTGTTGCGACACCAGCGTGATTGTGACTCGCTATTGATGCATTGAAAGATGCTTGGCTTTTCAAAAAGTTTAGGACTAGTGCGCTGAGTTGATTGAGATTTGCTTCCAAGTCTGAAAAGGCGTCAACTAAGTTTTGCCCTCTCACCATTGGCTGAAGTCCTTCATCGTCGTTACCAGCCATTACATCTATTCCTGCGCCTGTTGCGCCTGAAAACTGGACTCCTGAGCGTGGTGAGGTTACTAGTTTTATCCCTTGTCTTCCGATTATTCTTATGGCGTCAGCTTTTATTCCTATTCCAGACTTTGCCACGGATCGGTTTGTTCCTCTTAACGCGAAGTTGTCGTCTATGTCTGTTTTTTGGCTTATGTATATTCTTGCAGCATCGTTGGAGAAGCTTGGATCAACATTGGCATCGTGATCTGGAACTGGTGCGCCTCGCCCCACTACTATATCTATTGAGCTTGCTTGAGTGTGCCCCTGTCCTGCATAGCCTGACGCCCTTGATGCTGGACGATCTCTTCCGAGAACTATCCACGAGTTTCCGTGTTGGGTTACCCTTTCGCATGGAGATCTAATATATGCTGGACAAGGCTCCAACATTGAGCCGCCACTGACTCCATTGTCTTCTGGCAACGTTTCTATTAAGGAATCTGGGAATCCGTTGTAGTCTACTGCATCTATTGTATTTGACATTGTATCAGGTAACCTCTGGGTTTACTAAAAGAATTGATGGAGTGTTGGTTCCAACCCCTGCGGTTCCATTGTCCAAGAAGGGTGAGAAGCTTGCTCCAGCGACGGTATCCCATCCTGGGTGCAGTGTATCGAACTTATCTGGTAAGTGTGCGTTTCCATATCCTATCCAAGAATTAGTTTTGCCGCCAGTTAGACAGTCTGAATGAGTTGTTAGACTTGGGAAATATGCGCTCCACCAGTTTGACGCCTTCATTGGATATCTTCCTCCATTGCCTTCTCCGCAGGCGTGGACTCTCTTTACTATCGAAAACATTGTTTTAGGAGAATGCCACCCGTTTGCCCAATCTGGCTTTTCTTGCCCAGTCCAGTTTCCCCAATATTCCCAGTGCCATCTTTCTTTTGTAACTCCTCTTATAAATCCGTATTTCCACGCATTCATCGCAAGCCATTCAAACGGCTTTCCATTATTTCTAACTACGTCAAAGTCTATCGCTATTCCATTTTGATGATTTGAATATCCTGGTGCTGCTGCCAAGCCTCCTTGACTTGCGAGTCCTTTATCTGCAACAATCGCCTCCTGTTGAGCCATTGTTCGAAATCCGCTGCCTACCTTTAAAACTACTCCGTTGGCTTTGGCGGCGTCGATCATCGCTCTCAAATACCCTGCAACCTCTTTTACTACCTTTTGTCCATTATCAAACTCAACGAATTCTGTAGCTGTTCCGACTTTTTCCCCACTTCTGTATAAATCTTGCCTGTCTTCTTTAATGTCGTCCTCTGAGATTGTTGCTGGACGTGCAGTGCCGACAGGTGGACCTGAATCTGATTTCGATACGTCGGCACAAGTAACCACTAATGGTGCAACTACAGAGCTTGGCGTTTCGGTTGGCAGTTGGTTGTTAGAACCTGATGGCGGTGTCTCCATTATACAGTTACTCCTATTTCCGACGCAATAGATGCAACGGTTGATTCTCTGCTATTAAAAGCGGAAGGTTGTTCAAAATAAATATGCCACCAAGATGCCCAGTTCTGCGCTGTGATGTCACTAGCGGGAGTAATCTCGGCAAGCATTTTTTTTGCAGCCGTTATTGCAAAATCGATTTGATTATCTCCATTTGCTACGGTATTGTATATTTCACTAAGATCTTGATCGGTATATTCTACTGGGGTTATTATTGTCTTTCCCTTTGACGTTGCAAGCAAGCCTCCTGCAAAATAATATACAACTTTTTTACTTGAAGGTATGCGAATTGAACTGGGGAGGGCTGTGGCGGCTCGGGCTTGTATAGCGCTGTTTGGCGCGGCGATCCATCCCTTGTTTTGTACGTTAAATTGAAACAATCCAAGAGATGATTCAGAACCGCCAGACAAAACATGCTCATCGAAGTTAGACTCATGTTGGGCGTTTGCCATTATCCCCAAAGCTAGGTTACTATTATCTAATCCAGCCATCAACTTATCATACATTTTCTTTTTATCATAAGGGGCGTTACCTGCGGCGGTGGCGAGTGCCTTATAGCCGTTATGTAGCTTAAGATCGGAAGGAGAGCCTATTGCATCTCCAGTTGGATGTCTGACAGAAACGCCGCTCTCGTCACATGCTCCGAATCCACCTCCTGCTGAAGGGGTTCCTCCCAATTCTAATATGACTGCATTGGCGAAGTCCTGTTCATTGTTGATTACGTTGACGACATATGCTCCGCCGAGGTGATTTCTGTTTTCGTAGTCTATCCTTACGCAGGCTCCTTGCAGTAGCTCGACGTCTATCGCAGCGTCATTGATTACACACTTTGTAAATCTCTCAACATTGAAAACAGTTGATGTTCCTTGAAATGCAGGAAATACTGCAACATTTCTTGTGCTGTCTGGTAAAACCCATACCCAATACTCTGGGAAGTTTGATACATATGTCGCAGTCATAGTCTCTATCTGATCTGGTGTTGCGCCAAAGCCAGTAAGTATAGCAATTGCAGATTCGAGCCAAGATGTCTTCTGTTCTGGAGAATTGGCGGTTGGGGTTCCTGCGACAGGTTGAAGAACTATTGCCTTCTTGGTTGGGTTCGCAGATTTGAGAGTTTGGTTTCCGCCTTCTTTACTCTGATTATTGTTTAGTGCCTTCGAAAGAGACACTGGCTCCAGATTCCTAGTGGAAGTTATTGACTCTAAAGATTCTTCGTCATAGTTCAGAAGCTTGGCTAACAAACCGCCTATGTCTAAATTATTTGACATTATCGGAACCGCTTAGTAAGTCAAATATTTCTGATTTGTCGATGTCTGATAGTCCAGTTGCCTTTTCGTTTTGCTTTTGTATTAGAGCTACAACTTTGACTAGTTGTTCGTTTGAGCGTTGGAGTGTCTCCACGTATTTGGCGGCAACCGTGCCTACCTCTCCGTGTCTTGACTCATCTACGCCAAGGTAGGATATCAAGTCGCTTAGGAGGGACTTCGTTACTTCTCTGTCCTTTCGTATGTTCTCTATCGCTTCTTCTATATAGTTGTCTTTCTTTTTCATCTAAAACACCTCCCTATAAATAGAAGTGATAAAGATTATATATCTCCATTCACCCAGTTTCTCTTGAAATGACGATATTTCTGACGTAGTTTGTTTAGATTATTGACAACTTGCTTTGTGTTCAAGCCAGTAAGTTCCCTGAGATATAGATATATTGCTTTTTTATTATATATCATCTCGTCCTCATCTATGGTTGTGAGGAGTATCTTTACTGCTTCGAGAACCTTCTTTTCGTTTTCTTTGAGTGAGCTTGTATCCCAAGTCTCTATCTCGCTCCATAAATGTTTCCAGAACTCTCGTTCTTCTCGTTCTTCATGATACTTGTTTCTGGATGCTATTGTGTCGTTGTCTAATGCCTTGGGCATCTCGTCGTATAGAACTTCTGTTCTTGCTCTCTTGGCGTTCTTCTTCACCTTATGAATGAACCAGTTCTTAGTTACGACGCTAAAATAAGAGAATGCTTTTGATCCCTTTGATGCATCGTACTTTCCAAGAATGGTGGTGAGCCAAACTTTACACTCGTCTTTTAGTGCGTCGATGTTTGGGAGGGTTGTGAACTTGTATGTGTAGACTATTTTGTCTACCATTTCACTAAATGCTGGACCTATCAAGTCTACATATAGTTGGGTTCTAACCTTTATGTCGTTGGTTGCGACGTATTGTATGATAGCGTCTTCGTGTACTTTCGTGAAATAGTGTCTTCCTGACTTTCCTCTACGTCCCATATATTATTCTTTTTCCTGTTCTTCATCTTCTTCTGCTTCATCTTCTAATATTTCGTTTAGAGTTGATATCTGATTTGATACGTGTTCAGCGTGTTTCAACAACTCGCTTAGAGTCTCGTCTCCGAAATACATTTCCATTTGGTTTACTGCGTCTAGATGTTCTTTGAAATCTTCACTGATGACTTGTATTGCTTCTGCGTTTTCCTGCACGAATCTCATAGTTCCTAGCAGTTTAGTTGCGTACCAAACCATTAGAACGTTGAAAGAGACGGAGAGTGCTAAGAGTGCATAAATCATTGTTTCGGTGTCCAGTTCTTCATTTCTTGTTTATATGTTTTGACTTCTTCTTTCGCTTCCTCAATGTGTTGATTTACGATAGAGCCAACTTGCGCTTCGACGTCCTGCTTCTTGGCTAGATTTATAAACTGAGGTATTCTCTTTACCTCGGTACTACTACAATCTTCTTTGGAGCAAGCGTCTACTGTTTCGCCAAATGAGTGCGTGACTTCAAATTCGTTCTCGCAACTCTGGCATTTGTATACGTACCTCGGCACTACTTTGTAAATTCTTCAAAGACAGCGGTTGCGTCGGAAGTGTTTTCGTTTTGCGTGTCAACTTCAACGACGGGAGGATTGTTTACAACAAGTCCATCATCTGTGTTTTGAAAGTCAAACCCTTGTAAAACGGGAACGATGTCTGTTTGATTCATAAGTGAGTTCTGTAGCGCCATCATTACGGCACCGAGTGCTTGGTTAGTTAGTTGCATTGTTGCAAGCTCCTTTGTGTTTGTTTCTAAGTTTATTATAACATGATATGGATAATATCTAAAATATCATATAAATATAAACACTAAAAGTAATTAGTCAAGTGATATTTTTATTACTCTCGGGAATAATCGTCTTCGAGACGTATGACATCATCAAGGTGAGGAGTGCTTACTTCTATTACTTCGACGCTGCAAGAATCTGCTGCGAATCTATGTATCTGATTCGGTTTGACGTGGAATGATTCACCTGGTAGTATTTTCATTGGTGTGTCGTGTTCGTCATAATTGGTTAGGACTCCGCTGATAACATATAAAGTCTCTTCTTTTACCTCGTGGTATTGTTTTGAGAGGCGATGCCCTGCTTTGATGAAAAGTAGTTTTCCAACGTAGTCGTCGGTTTGTGCCCAGTGTATCTCGTATCCCCAAGGTTTTTCTATTTTAGTCATTTAGTCTCTCCAATTCGTATTCTTCGAATCTCATTTTGTCATTGTGTTTGGTGCGATAGACTTCGTATGTCGTCAATGGTTTGTCATAGAAATCATATGAAAAAGTTCTCAAAACGATTCCAGTTCCTGCGTCCTTGATGATGCCGTCGGCATAGGGCTCAAACCATTTCACCATTGAGCCAACTTCAAACACTTTCTTTCCTCACGAATTCTAAATCCGCTTCATACATCATTTTGGCGAGTCCACTGAATTTGACTTTTGGTTGCCAACCCATTGCTTGCTCCGCCTTTGATGGATCTCCGAGGAGAAGCGGGACTTCATGTGGGCGAAACAATCTCTCAGATATCTCTACGTGTTCATTTACATCAAGTCCAGCGTGCTCGAATACGGCGTCCAAGAACTCCTTTACCGAGTGAGTCTCACCAGTAGCGACGACATAATCATCTGGCGTATCTTGTTGTAGCATTAGCCACATTGCGGCTACATAGTCTCCTGCGAAGCCCCAGTCTCTCTTAGCATCGAGGTTGCCTAAATAAAGCTTGTCCTGTAAGCCCAATTTTATACGAGCGGCTGCAAGGGTTATTTTGCGGGTTACAAACGTCTCTCCACGGCGTGGTGACTCGTGGTTGAATAGGATTCCGCTGGAGATGTGTAGCCCGTAGCTTTCTCTGTAGTTTCTACAAAGGTTGTGGGCGTAGACTTTGGCGCAAGCGTATGGACTTGCTGGAGTCAGTCTAGTTGTTTCGTTTTGAGGGTTCTCTGGATTATCTCCAAACATCTCTGACGATGACGCTTGATAGAAGCGGGCTTCTGGACAAGTGTTTCTGAATGCTTCCAAGAGGCGGAGAGTTCCCATTGCGACGAACTCAGTTGTCTCTTCTGGTGTTTCAAATGATACTCTAACATGTGACTGTGCTGCTAAGTTGTAAATCTCGTCTGGTTTGTGTTCGAGGAGGAGTCTATGTAGACACCCTGAGTCGTTTAGGTTTCCGTATACCATTTGGAAGTTTTCATTTTCCATTAGGTGGTTTATTCGACTTGTGCTAATAATAGATGTTCTTCGCTTCATAGCTACGACTTTATAGCCTTTGAGTAGAAGAAGCTCTGCTAGGTATGATCCGTCTTGTCCTGTTATTCCTGTTACAAATGCTGTCTTCATTATTTTACCCCTCTGACGTTTGGATAGTTGTTTAGAAACCATTGACAAGTTTTCTCAAGCGATGTTTTGAAATCTGAGTATTCTTCTTTATTCCAACCCATGTTGAGTAGTTTTGAGTTGTCGGATGGTTTTCTCATTTGTCCTTTTGGTTTTGACGTATCCCAAACGATGTTTCCTTGATAGTCAAGTATGTCGGCGATAGTTGTTGCTATGTCTTTTATTGAATACTCGCTAGTGTTGCCAACGTTTATTGGTTCTATTCTATCATATCTTTCTAATAAAAATAAGAGTATTTTTGCTAAATCTTTTGAATATGTGAATTCTCTTAGAGGAGTGCCATCGCCCCAGAGGATTATGTCGCTTCCAGATTGTTTCGCTTCATATACTTTTCTAATGATTGCTGGGATTACATGTCCATTTTCTAAGTCGAAGTTGTCGTGTTCTCCGAATAAGTTATTTGGGACGGCGGTTATGAAGTTGCTCCCGTATTGTTGACGGTACGCTCTTGACTGAACTTCTAACATTCTCTTGGCGTATGCGTATCCGAAGTTGCTTTGGTGCGGAGGACCATTGTGTATTTGTTCCTCGGTTAGAGGATATGTTGCCTTGTCTGGATAAATACAAGTTGACAGCAATGACAACACTTTTTTAACTCCGAGCGAGTGTGATGCCAACAGAACATTAGTGTTTATCCTAATATTGTCGCTATAGAAGTCAGCAACGTAGTCGCTATTGCCCTTTACTCCGCCTACTCTTGCTGCGAGATGGATAATGGCATCGGGATTATGTTCAATAATGGCGAAACGTGCTGATTGATAGTTCGTTAAGTCTTGTTCCGACGAGCCGATTAAAACTAAGTCATGTGTAGTGTCGATGTTTTTGAATGCGGAACCTACCATGCCCGTGCCGCCTGTTATTAGAATTTTCATAGTCGTAAGCTCTTCTCGTAGTCGTGAAAGTTACATTTGTTATCAGCAACAAACTCCACTCGACTCCCAACCACTTCCCATCCTAGTTCAAAATAACTATTAAGATTTGAAGAATCATCTCCCACTATCCCCTTGTTTATATTTTTTGACAGTATAATATATTTCATTGCTGCTCCTTTTGTATTTCCTGTATTTTCTGAGATATAATTTCCCAGATGTTAAACCTATCAAGTATATAATTTCTGGATATTGCTAGAGCTTCAATGTCAACTGGTTTATTTATTATTTCATTTATTTCTTCTATTGGATTCTTATGATTTATATCAATTGAATGATATGATGTTTCTGGGAAGAAATTAGCGATATTTGGGCATCCCCAATAAATTGGCATCGACCAAGAAAGATAGGCATCTGCTAATTTCTCTGTAAAATAATTGTTTTGTTGCGAATTTTCTAAAACTAATGAATATTCGTAATCGAGCATTCCTTTCAGCTTACAGTTTCCATCGTAGTTTAATGGACCTTTGTAATTTACTCCGTAGTGTTTTGCATCGTGCCCTCTGCCATATAAATCTACCAATGAGTCGCCAGTCATCAAGCGACGAATATATTTCGCTCTATGACTGTGCTTTGATGATGCCACGCAACTTATTATTTTTGTCTTGTTCGGATACTTCATATTTTTTAGTTCGTCATAAGTTTTATTAATCCACCAATGTATTCCAGTGTTATCATCATTGAATGTTATTGTATGCTTATATTTGGGATGTATGGGATTTATAATATCAGGCTCTCTTTTTACAAATATTGTTTTATCTTGGTGCGTTTTAATGCTGGAATTTTCCAATACAATATAGTAATCTGCTTCAGCAATATTTGATACGCCCATAATATTTTTCCAAATTCCAGCCTCGTTCGGAGTCTGCTTGGAATATTTTTTAAGCAATTGATGTGGACTCAAATTCCAATTACATGAGAATATGACTTTTATCATTTTCTACCTCTGTGATAAATTCTTGCCACGTCTCTTTAAACGATGACATGTGTTCTGGTTTAGATTTTATATATTCTATATGCTTTATCTTATCTGGTCTTACATCTTTGTATTCTATATATTCCAGCATCCTTACCACCATTTCGCAAGGCGCTGATGGAACAAAAACTCCATTTGATAATATCTTATTTTTTAAGACAAATCCAGCGAATTTGCTAGAAACCTTATTCTTGCGATACATTGAAAACGAATCAATAAAATCAAATTTAAAATCAAGTGTCTTTCCGAAGGGATAAACATCAACGTGAGAATGCTTTCCGTTTTCTGGATAGTGTATATTTACCCTTACATTATACTTGTTTAAAAATGTTCTTGCACTTAATACCATTTGTTCTTTGTTTTCACACAGAATGTCCAAATCACTGAATTCATAATAATTCGGAAAATAGCTTGGCATCTTAATAATACAATAATCGTCTCCGCTATAGTTTTTGAAGAAGTCATTTAAGTCTATAAGATTCGAATACATTTCACCTGATCCATATTTAAACTCTTCATTATGCACGCACGATGTGCTCCATCTTTAATGACATTGTTTGTTCCTACAATGATGTAAGACTCCTTTCCATCTTCGGATTTATAATTTATATCAAAATTTCCAATCAATTTGTCAAAGTTCTTGGGAAAATGATCTTCTTGGAGTTGTTTACCAAAGAAGCTATTAAAATAGTTAAAATATGGTTCTTTATTACCCAATACATATTGATAATGAGGTGATTCTTCAATACTCGTTATCATTGGTGTTCCATTCTGATTTAATACGGACATTTTCAAAGAATTTAAATTAACATCGTCTAAGTCATATTCTCTAAAATTTAAATGGAATGGGAAATTGTACTCTAGATTATTATATCTATTGTAATATTCAATGTTTCCAAGATTTAACATTTTTAACATATGCTCGACTTGAGATTCATAATCGGAGGCATGAATACAATGTTCGTGAGAAACGCCAGTGTCAAGTGGTGGTACTTGACGTTTTATATTGGGAAAAGGTGGATTGTATTTATTTCGTATCTTTTTCTTTAAGAGATTAACGTTTAAACATTGAATGTGTCTAAAATTCCCAACTCCACAATATTCTTCTCTTGGATTCTTGTTTTTAACCAATACAAAAACACACTTGTTTGGAGATTTCAATAAATACCTTGTCTTATTTACTAAATGATTCATTGGTACGCTGTCACATTCATAAACTTTATTTATAAATTGGTTCATGTTACCGATTTCGAAACTCGATATTCTAATAATGTCAAAATTCTTATCCTCCCTAATCATATCAACAATGCCACTAACGTGTTGGACTCCATTGCCCCATATCATAAAAAAATCATATCTCATATAACTTTCCATTCGCTGCAATATATGTCGTCAGTATTATGATGATTCATTGTTTTTCCAAACCATTTATTAGGGGCAACGACTCTCTTGCCGTTGTTCTCATTTAGCCATGCTCCCCACCAGCTAAAACTACTATTAGCAATTATATTGTGTGAACACTTTGACATCAAAAACATATCCATAGCAGGTTCTTCTCCAACGATGAAATTAAATGAAGAGTCAAAATTGTCTTTGCACCATTTTATATCGTCACTAAACATTATTATATCATATTCTTTTTCATTTGTAAATAAAGATAGCGCTTTTTCATAATAATTTTTATCGCAGACAGGGTGGTGGTTTGGTAAACTAAGATAATCTCCCCTTCTAACGTGAACTCCTATTGTTTCATTAGCAAACAAGTGAGAATATTTGGAAGTTAAATATTCGTCCATTTCCTCAGTCGGGCTGAATAGGTTTATAATTTCCTTTCTCCTGTGGGAGAAATATTTTTCACTCTGAAAATATCCATCTAATAATAGATTGTTTGCATACGGAATTTTATTATAATAAAAATGAGGTTCTCTATAAGCAAATTTCGGATTGAAACCTTCTGCTGTAGTGAAGCTTACTTTTGACAATATTCCGTTTGCATTATCAATTGATGGAGTTCCATGTTGATTTGAGGTTTGATGTTTAAAAATACACTTATCATCATTATCTATGGCAAGCGCGTAAGTTGTCGCTATTTGAAACATAATGTTTCCCAACCCGCCCTTTAGATTCGCCGAAATCATTTATCGATCCTTTTATACTTCTTTTTTCCCCTTATTTCTCGCTCGAAACCCAATTGCATTGAATGATTTACTTTGTCATCATTTAGCGGATTTGTTCTATTGTAGATATATAAAACTTCATCAATATAACGATGTTTATTCCCAGACATCTCAAGCATAGGGAACATAAATGACAAATCCCACGTCATTTGATAGAACTTTCCACTCTCGTCCTTCATGTCCTCAACATCAATATTGTCCCAAAGGTGATATTTGAAAGTTCGAAGATGCGAAGTCATCCATTGAGATGTTCTATATGATGACGTTCTGATAATATCTTCAGGCATTTGTCTTGCAAACTTTCCTTTTATTCCAGATGGATATTCGGCGTAACTTCCATAAGTCAACCAGCACTTTTCCCTGTCATAAAAATCAGATAAATATGATAACACGTCAGCAGAAGCAAACCAGTCATCGCCATCGAGCGTAATAATGATATCTTCCGAAGAAGGGTTTGAATATTCTATCGCGTCGTAAATGTTTTTGAGAGCATATGCCTTTTCTTCGTTGTTAATAAGAACAAAGCGAGAGTCGCCCTTTATAACATTATTAACAACTTCTTCTGAATTGTCTGTAGAAATATCGTTGATTATTATACATTGAAAATTTGTATACTTCTGCGCCTTTACACTTTTTATCGTCAATCCTATCCATTTTTCTACATTATAAAAAGGAATAATTATTTTAAAATGATTATTCATAGAATAACTCCTCTATCAGGTTTGGGATTAGTTTTCTCTTTTCAATCATAAGGTTTATCAATTCCTCACCCTTGAGGCTGAACCAGTCTTCCTTGGTTGCTCCGACTAGACTATTTGTAATAACTGATAATCCCATCATTCTTGCTTCGACTGCTATGCGAGATAATGTCTCAGGAGTCTTTGGTAAAAATACGAACTTCTCACTCTCGCCGAGTCTTAATAGAAATTCTGTATAACCGCAAGGCGCTATAATATCATAATCCCATTGTTTCGCTTTACATAACTTGATAGCGTCGGCTGTATTCTTATGCCAATTAGTAGAACTCATTATGGCACATGTTGGTTTCTTGTCAGTCTTTGACATACTTAACATTGTTTCCAATGAATCCTCGGACCATAAGTTACCACCGAGGCTTATGATGTTATCTAATTTTAGATTTGACTCTACGATGTCGGCGTGAAATTGACTTTGACACAGCACTGCTTTAGCATTCTTATAAAAATTAAAATTTATTATCTCTGACTTAGGAGCTATGAAGTTATCGTAGTTTGCTGGATTTCTACTCTTCACATACTTGTGATCGTGCTCATAGATAATATATTCTCTATCGTTTTCGAGCATTGTCTTACTTTCTCTTGATAGCATGACAAAATTAGCAACTATGAACTTTACCTTCTTAGAACATTCTGAGATGAATTCTGGAGTCAACCTATTGCTCTTTATTTCTAAAACGTGCGAGTCGCGCTCTCTCAGTATATCAATAAGTTCTTGATTATTTAATTCTCCGCCTCCCGCAATCTCGTTAGCAAAAAAGTCTGCTACAAAGATTATTTTATTCATGAGATTCTATACCCAACTCATCAATCCAACTCTGTACGTCTACCTTTTCTTCGCCTTCCCACACTGCGTCTGCAAACTGCGTAGTCATTTGCTCTTCTGTGAAGTTTTTCAAGATATGCTTTTTGAGCTTACGAGACATTCCAACATACTTTGAGTGGTTGTCATAAACATCCCTCATAGCAGACTTTGCCCCATCTTCGGTTGGATAACACCAACCAGCGTCCTGTTGAATTACGCCCTCCCAAACTGCCTGTTGTGGAACCTGTCCAATAGTGTAATCAACTTTTGAAAATAGGGGGCGTATCTTCGCTTTCTTTTGCTTTCCGCTTTTGACGGGGGCATAGAGGAAGTCATTTTGTCCGCTCCAACCAGGGGCGATTACGGGCAAGCCGTGGTATGCTGCTTCGAAGATAGGGAGTCCATATCCTTCGCCGTGAGTGAGAGTGACGAAACCCTTCATTTTTGGATGAGTGTAGAGTGAATTCATTTGTTCGAGAGACAAGTCTCCGTGAACCAAGTAAACGCTGCACTTCTTGTCTGGGAAGTCTTTTGTCATGTTCTTCATCGCTTGTAGACAATATTGTCCGTCGGCAGTGCTACAGTTCATCATATTAGTTTTTACTACGAGTCCAACTTCGTCGTCGTGGAACTCTTCGAGGAACCACTTGATGTTGTTGGCGAGGTTCTTTCTTGGACCCATTTGGGCGATAGTGAGGAAGTTGAAGTCGTGTTTGAGTTCGAGTTCCAAGTCATCAACCTCAAGGCTTCGAACTGGATAGTTTACAACTTCCATTGGAACCTGTGTCTTGATAATAACCTTTTCACCTGTTTGGTTATTAGTTCCTTCATATGATGTTTTCTCGTAGACATCTTTCGAATGGTTGGAGACAAGAATGATTTTATCCATCAACTCCGCTTGTTGAATCCATTGAGGGGCTACTCTGGTTGTCTCGATACCTGCTGTATAGCCAATATTTACTGGTGCGAGTTTCTTGAACTCGTTTGGGATAGTAACTTGGAGAGTTATGTCCACTGGTAGTTTATTTTGGATATGGTGCTGCGTTTTAGCGATTGTATCTCTGATATATCTTTGCTCTTCATTATCCTCGGATACTTGTCCAGACTTGCCCCACGGGATGTCTTGGATTAGGATGTTGAACCTGTCTTCGTGTGCTCGCAGGGAGCGAAGGGCAAACCTTGCCTGTTCTCCATATCCTGCTCTGCGGGTTACTGGTCCTATTACTAATATTGTCTTCATTATACTTCCTCGAATAAGATTGGTGAGTAACTCTTTCTGGTTTCCCAAGAACCGTGTTTCTCAACTATGTCGTCAATGATTTCAACCCATTTGTCGCAGAAGTTATCGTAGTTGTAGTTGTCTCGGACGTGTTTCATTCCGAGTTCTCCGAGTTCTTCTCTTTCGCCTTCCGACATTTCATACATCTTCGTGAGAGCGTTGATGAAATCTTCTTTGCTTACTCTATCTTCGTAGATATATGGGACGTTCTGTGAGCCGATGATTGCCTTAGACGCAGGCTCAATGCCTATGCCAAACCAATTTTCACCGTCTGTAACCTGTTCTTGGAGTCCGCCCGTCATATTGACGATAATGGGCGTTCCACAAGATAGCGACTCAAGAGTTCCTAGTCCGAAGCCTTCGGCGTCGGCAATGTTAACTGTGCAGTCTGCCATGTTGTATAACATTGCTATGTTTTCCATTGGCATCTTTCTGGTTGAGAACATTACCTGTCCGTTTTCCAGAGACAATTCTTTTAAAATAACATTTAAGTCCTGTCCGTTTGGATCTTTTGGATCGGTGTGCATAAGTAGCATAGCTTTATCGTGCCCAATCTTATCAAGAAACTCTTTAAACCAGAAAATCAAAGTTCCGCTCTGCTTTCTTCTGGCGTTTCTGTTGTTCCAAAAGAACACCATTTTTCCCTTGGCGTTTGGAAGAGTTCCGTCTCTAAAATCCTGAACTTCTTCTTTTGGAAGTTTCTTGAATATGTCGCCGTTCACACAATGTGGTAAATAGACAGAATCAACATCTGGTGCAACATTTTGAACAATATCGTGGGTTATTTTTGAGATACATACAATAGAGTCGTTAGACATGTAGTTGCTTTTATTGAACATTGGGTATGGTTTGTTGTCCCAAACATGGTGATAAACCATTGGAGCGTGAACTCTTACCTCGTTGTCTATCGCCCACAACCATCCCCAGAAGCGAGGATCAGTCATAAACCAGACTAAATCAACACGATTTTGCTGAATGGCAGCTTTCACCATATCTTGAGTTCCATATCCGTCAACTGGGAATATAACCAAATCATCTCCGTATTGTTCGAGTTTGACTGGTGTATAGTCCCTGTGCTTGACTGCTCCTCCGAAGCATATGAATCTGTATCGCCCAGTCTTTAATAGCGAGTCAACGAAATACTTCGTTTGGCTTCCTACGCCTGATGGGGTTCTTATATCGTCCGCTAGGACTAATATTGTTTTCTTATCGCTCATTTATTTTCCTATTTGCAATGTTCTGTTCTGTAAAACTCACATCCGTAACCTTTGGTGCAGGCTGTTTTATTTTTGGGGTGAATCTTACGCTTTATTGTACCTATCGCCCAAGTCATTAGTTCGAGGGCGTGTTTTGTTCGTCTTGCTCCGCTTGTTGTGGAGAATATCTCGACGATGTTCTTCTTTGCCGTTCTTTTTAGAAGGCAGAAATGGACTTCGATGTCGTCCAAGTCAAGTTCATACTTTTGTGCGAAGAAATATTTATAGAGGACAAGCTGATAGGCAAGCATCTTGTCTGTCTTTTGGTTTCTGCTCCAACCCCAGCTACAGGTTTTGTAATCTAAGATGTGTAGTTTGCCGTCGTCAGTCTTGAAAACCAAGTCGATGAATCCTTTGAACTTGTAGTCAAGTCCTTCGATGTCTTCGTAGAGTCTTTCCTCTGCGGCAAATACTTCAAAATCTCCGAAGTGCTCTCGGAGAAGTGGGATGACGATAGGGGCTATTTTAGCACCTTGTTCAAACATTGAGACTATCATCTCTTTTCTGAGTTCTACATCAAGTTTCTTTATTTCCTTTCGGAACTCCTGAACAAACAACTCTTTCTCATCTACCTCTTTGTCGATGTTTTCCGTCAGTAGGCTTTCGCAGACGGAGTGGAGCGCTGTTCCAAAGGCAGTATATTCGTTGCCAGTGAAGTTCTTTATTTTATCAATGTTTACAAGTTTATGTTTGTAGGGACATTGTTCCCAATTTTTCAATTCCGAATATGAAATATGCGGCAATTTACACCTCTAACTAATATCTTCTATTATTTCTTTTAGGTTGTCTTTTCTATTACTTCTGATACTGCTTCTTCTTCAGTATATTCTTTTCTTTTATTCTTTCTACTCTTCTTTTTCTTGGCGGTAGGAGTGATGTTGTATTCCCAGCGTGCCGTTAGCTTTATATTGTTGTCGATGGAGTCGTTTGTGCGAGTAGATAAAATGTCAAGCCCAGAGTTTGTTAAATATTTTTGAACATCTCCTGTCCTAATTTTCACTCTTTGTGAAGCTTCGCATTTTTGGTGTTTGTATGTTATTTTTTTCTTTGGTGGAACTTCCATAGTCACAGTTACGAGTCCTGCTTTTTTATCAACATCAACCGTTGAGTGTTTCTCTATGTATTCATTAATATTCATCTGTCATCTCATCTATGTATTCTATTTTGTTAGACAACTGTGGACACATCTTTTTTAGATATGGCGATTTGTCTATGTAAAAACTCTCGAAGCCTATTGCGAAGTATTCGTTTATTGAAGTTATTGAATATGGACTTAGGAACAATCCATCTGCTATCGTGCTCAAAACAGGATAGCCAACGGATTGAAAAAGAAACATATCAAAGT